>Ga0209589_1007288_pt1 | contig 17864 bp, 9 predicted proteins | sample CowpeawhiteBW_FD_187525 | JGI IMG/M metagenome (GOLD analysis project Ga0209589, IMG submission 187525) | Root nodule microbial communities of legume samples collected from California USA - Cow pea white BW (SPAdes) (version 2) | ecosystem: Host-associated > Plants > Roots > Nodule | place: USA...
ATTGTGAGACATGGGCAAGTCTCTAAGTGACACTCATGAAACAAGATACATGCACAAGGCCGTAACGTGCACCCACTGATTAGAACCTATAATGAACACCGATATTGTATGTGTTATTTACTAAAACCTGGTCACAGGGGATGTAGTTCAAGACAATCAAGTCTCTGCATTTTCTCAGGTGGAAGTTTATAAGCACTAAGCGTAAGGGTCAGACCCGGAAGGTTCCTTACACTGAACTACAATATTTTGTTTTAAAAGATAATATATTTTTTGTTTTATTTTTTAAATTATGTGGGGGATTGTTAGAAATATTTTAATATAATTTAAAAAATAAATAATTAAAATAAAAAACTTATTGTTACTCATGTGTTTATAAACCTTTAATTTATGGGTTAATGTGTTTTATGGCTAACGGCTATATTCTTATTACACTTTACTCCTTTGTCTTCTTTGGCTACCTATAAATACCACATAGGTGCATGGGGAAAGAAACAACAACAACAACAACAGAGACAACAAACACTAGAGTTTTTTTCTTAAAAGTGTTCTTCTTTTCTTCTCTATATTATCTTTAAGACAGTGGTGTTCATAAGGTTCGGAGATCTTTCGCTGCATTTGATCGATCTGACGGGTTGTTGTATCTTGGGAGAGAAACGCATATGATAAGAAACACATATGATGTGTACTGTGTATTTGTTTAGTCTTGTGTAGTAGGGGCGTTTTCTCTCTAAGGATAGCGCTATGCGTTCCTCAACACATGCTATTTCTACTCCTTACCTTTTATCTATTATTTATTATTGTTATAATAATTATCATGTCTCTGATTAATATTCTTTGATTTATATATATGTCTCAGTGTTATTATTGCTTTAATAATTATTATTATATCATTTTATATTTTTATTATTATTAGTATTATTTGAGTAATCATTTTCTAACACTTTATTGAAACTATTTTTTTATCATTCCTTACAAATTTTAAGTTCTTCCCATTTTTTAGTTAATAAGTCTGAATGGCATATGTAAATTCTTTCTTCTTAGTGAAATAAGTTTTTACTTCCTATTTGTAGTCCTCCATGGTTTTTGGCTTTTAAAACATAATAAACCTACCATAACTCTCTTTATCAACATTATCATCCTCCCTATCTGTGGCACTAACGAACTCATCTAAATGTCACTCATTATCCGAAAGTCTGATGTCTTCCTCCTACACTTGCCCTTAAAGTCCTTGCTCCTCCACTACACTTTTGTTGTTTGACTTTGCCCTAGAAATCTCAATAAGGTCTTCTACAACACTTTCCATTTCATATTGAACATTACCATCCCATTGATTATCCATATCACTATTTGTGTCACATTGAATGTTGATATCAATTAGGCCTTCATCACTAAAAGACTCACATTCGCTATCCTCGTCATCATCTACATATTTTAACTCAAAATCATCTACATCCTCTTGTTGACCACCATCTTCCACCTGTTTTTCACCATCACCATCCAACTGACCACCCTCCTCCACCTAATGTTCAGCCTCACCAATACCAGCCACCTGACCCCTTTTCTCTAACTGCTTTTCACAGTCACCACCACACTGAAACTTATCACCCTTTTCTATATCTTTTAACCCATCACCCTCCAACTAAACCTCCTCTAACTACTTCTCACCTTCACCACCACACTAAAACTCACCACCCTCTTGTATATCTTCTAACCCAAGTTGACCATCAACTTCCAACTGAACCCCATCAATCATGTCTATTATCTAAGGTTTAGGCATTTTATGTACCACATACAGATGCACTACATTGTTTAGCCTGGCTATGTTAACCATATGTATAACACCTTTGTCATCAGTTAAAAGTTCCAACCGATCTTCTAACACTGACCCATCTCCTAAAGAGTACCATAGCTCTTTCACTTGAACAGTTACAAAGTTTCCACTATGGAGGACCACCACTTCAAAACGCTCGTTAGACATTTTACCATATATATTTCTATAGTTGTAGATTATGCCCACAAAATAATAAACAAATTATGATCCCTACCACCAAAACACCTAAATGGGGAACCACAACTTCTATAAATTTCTAAATGAAACAGAAGACCACAACTTTACCTCATTTTAAAGGACAAAACAAAACCCACTAACTCATTCATACCCAACAACAAAACATTCCCATCCCAAAACGAAAATGCACAACCCTACCACGACAACAAAATATCGAATGAAGTAAAATAACCCACCAACGAAATGAAACGCATAACCCAAGGATGACATCAAATATGTAATGAAGTAAAATAACCCACCAAAACCCACCCACGAAATGAAACTCACCTTCAATGCTAATAACTCCTTGGACTGCTCCTTCAATCAACGACGAACACGCAATTTCAGTGAAATCTCCTTCCCTGCTACTTCGATTGATCCAAATCTCCTTAAATGCTCCTTCGACTGGTTCAAATCTCCTTCCCTGCTCCTTCAATCACCAAAATCCTATTTTTTTCACCTATTCTTTAGTTTTAACCTAACGCAGTCCAATTTTCACCATGTATTTTAACCTAATTTTATCTATACCACAAGTAATATTCCATGTTAGAAAATAAATCCACATGACCTTGTCTAATGTACACTATCGTTAACGAGTTCGACATGGTTAACGATTTAGGTCTATTTGATACATATTCTCGAAAAAGAAGGACCCAATTGAAATGAATTAAAATATGAGGAGCCAATTGAAATTTTAGAACAAAAACGGGACCATCCAAAGGATTTAAACCTAATAATAATAATATTATAATAATAATAATAATAATAATAATAATGCAATTGAAATTTAATCCTACAAATCTTTTTTATTTTTAATTTCATTTTTTTAAACTTAACTTTTTCAAATAACAACTTCATTTTCATCTTAACATAATTTCCAGTATTCACATTCACCATCAAAGGTAAAATAGCAATCATCTAATTTTATTCCATAAAATATTTTCTTTAATCCCTCGTACTCATGACATCAAATAAAAACTTTTACAAACTTTCATCTCAAATATACTAGAATCATATCATCTTTCTTAAATCCAAACAATCGTAATTTCACATTTTTTTTTCTTTCAAATTCACTCTTCCAAATTTATCTTCAAATCCAAACACAACATATTATTATTTTTATTTTATTTTATTAATACAAATTCAACCCCAATTCATCCAAATCTGAATTATTGTGTTTTAAAGCAGCATCTCAACGGTATCCAGTTTTGAAATCTTGCACTAAAAAATTTTATTGGTAGAGCCAACAAACATTGCACGTGCTTAAATTTAACAACTAACATAGGCATGTGCTTAATTTTAGTAACAACACAAATCGACTATAGAAATTTGTCCTTTTTACCAAATGCCTTGACTCTCATCTAGTATTATGTGTTTATATATATATATATATATATATATATATATATATATATATATATATATATATATATATATATATATAATTATATAAATATAAATAATTATTATAATAGAAAATATTTTTTATTATAAGTAATTATTTTAATTTTAAAAGTTGTTTAAGTTAAAAAAAACAATTAAACTTTAAAAAAGATAAAATTAATAAATTAATTATTTTAATTTAAAAAATTAATTATTTTTAATACAAGAAAAGGAATAATCCCTCTATATAATCATATAGACAAAACGGACCACACGTGTCAGAATTTTTCTCACATAGTTCATATAAATTGACATGTGTCTATCTTTTTATTGGAATAATAAATTTTGTTTAATATTATTATTAAAATAATATTTTATTTAATTTTATAAAGTTATATTCATAAAGAAATAATTATAAAATAAATCATTTTCATATAGGTATTTTTTATTATAAATAATTAATTGAATTTGAAAAACAAATATAAAATATAAAATATAAAACATAAAATAATAACATAAATTATATTGATAAAGATATAATTGATAATCAAATGTGCACATTAAAAATTGTTACAATTAAAAACAGAACTCTCATTATTAATAACCATATATAACTGTGTTTTTAATATAATATTATATAAATGATTTTAAAATTTTAAATATAATTTTAAATGATGTAATTTAAATATAATTTTAGATTATATAATTTAAAATATAATTTTAATGTTTTCATGTTATATAATAATATAACTTTTATAAGTTATGAAATTTGAAATTTTAAAATTTAAAATTTTTGATTAATGAATTTATAAATATATAATTTTAAATGTTGTATTAAATTTAATATATTTTTGAATTTTATTTAGAATCATGCTAGTAAGAATACATGCGCTTATATATTATATTATTATAATTATTAAATTAAATATAAATAATTTTATAATTTTATTGTAAATAATTTTAATTTATTTTGTTGTAATTTTATAATTAAAAAATGGTTAAGTTAAAAAAATTGTCAAATAAAAACAAAAGAAAAAAAGTTACTTAAAGATAAAATTAATAAAATAATTATTTTAATTTAAAAATTTATTTAAAGAGTAAAATTAAAAATACAAATGTGATAAAATAAAAAATAAATTCTCATTATATGTAGGTATAGATAAGTGAAAATTATATTTTAAATTAAATAATCAAAAATTAAAAAAAAAAGTAATAAAGTTATATACAAACATTTTATGAAGTAAACTATAATTATAATTACAATATTAACAAAATATGAAATAGTGGAAGAAAATAATATTTAACACTCTAACTATATTATCAATTAATACTCTTGTTTTCCTTTAGAGAAATCATCAAATAATAATTAATTTTATAAATAAAAACAGTTAATCACTATAATAATTAATTTAGATACGAATTTATAAAATATAAATTATTAATATATAAAATAATTTTATTATGCATACAAAATTATAATTGTTTGTGAATTATCTATTAAAGTTTTAGTCAAAGAAAACTTATTAGCTTTTATTCATAAATTAGTTATAATTTTTTATTTATAATACAAACATTTTTTATAATAATAATATTTTAGTTTATAAATTAATATCTAAATTAGTGATTTGAGTGATGATGGATTGTTTTTGTTTTCTAAATTAGTTATTAAGTAATGATTTTATTGTAGTGAATGATTTAGGATGTAAAATGTATATTTTAAATTATTTAAATATGAATTTATCAAGGTGTTCTTTTAATTAAAAAATATAATATAAATAGAAGGTTACATGTTTAAATTACCTAATCCAAAATTTAGAAAAAAAATAATAATGACAATGCAAAACTTAAAAATAACGAGGATATTATATGTAAGAATAATAAATATTGTTATATAATATATATGATTCTCCATATTCTTTAATAGTCTATCTATCCATAAATTTATGGATATAAGAACTAAAAATTTAATATTCTTTCTTGTAATGTTCGAACACTAACGTTACAATTGTTCACACTCGTTATAAGCAAGTCAAGTATCAAACTGAATATTTATGACAATGTTAATACTTTCGCATTCAATAATTCCTTTTAATATTAAATTATCAAATTAAAATGTTTAAATATATTTTTTATTGTAATTTATTTAACATTATAACGTTACATATATTTATATATTTTGTAAATAATTTTTATAATTTCACATTAATTTAAATAATAAAAAATAATTAGTGATTAAATTAAAATCTTTTTATAAACTAAAAAAATTATTAATATCTAAAATAGATTATATTACCAATAAAAATATAGTTACTTACTATTATTTATTTTAAATTAGTCTTTATTTTAAATTAGAAACTAATTTAGAAAATCTTGAAAATTAACTGTTAGACTGTAATTTAGACTCTACTTTACAGATCAATTAACATATCTTGATTTAGTTAGTAATTTGATTTCATTAGTTGAAAATTTTCAAGTAGGTTCAATTTTATTTTAATTAAGTCAAAATTTAAAAAATTTATTCAATTATGTTTTTCCATTGTTATTGAACCAACTATATTTAAACCACAATCAGGTGGCAGTAGTTTTTTTTTTTTGTTTCTAATTTATTTTATTTTTATAAATTTTTTGTAGTTATTCATACGTTTGTTATACCATGTGATAGGATCGTGTCATGTAATAAGATATGTCACTATGACTAGAGATGACAATTCGGGACGGGTCAGGCTGACTAGTCCACAGGTCCGCACAAAAAAATGCGGGGCAGGTTGAGATATTGAATTCGTTGGTCCGTAATGGCCCGTCCCGCATATATCTGTAGTCCGCGCAGACTAAAGATAGGGCTGGACGGGGTGGTTTGCTGGCCCGCTTACAAAATTATATGTTCTCATTTTTTTTAATTCTCATATCGTTCATCACGTTGTTTTTTTAAGTTCCTTCTATTATTATTATTATTATTATTATTATTGTGATTGTGTTTATGTTTATGTATAATAATTGTATATAAGATAATGATTTTAATTCTTAAATATGAAATATCTTTTTATGCATTTTTAAGTACATGTCTTATAAGGTGACATTTGCTATTGTACTTTAGCTATAATCTTCGTTGTTATTTTTCTTGTTTTTGAATAGGTAAAGTAATTGAAATTATTTCAATAGAAAATAAATATTACTTATTATGAAAAAATAAAAAAGTTTTTATTTTGCTCAACACAGAAAAAAAATATTTCGTTCATCACAAATGCAGGCTAGCCCGTAGGCCCATGGGCCAACCCGCAAGACATGGCAGGCCAGAAAGTGAACCTGAAATTAAACTACGGAACGGGCCAATCCGGTTCGCACTTTGCGGGCCAAAATATGTTGGACTGATTCGATTTGTCATCCCTAATTACGACCTTCGAATGTCATTGTGAGTATCAAATATATCTCGTATTAAATCCAGTCACTTAATATATTTTTCTATTCAATTTAATCACATTTTTTTAAATAGAAAAATATAATCCTTATAAACTGAAAATAAATTTATTATTTGTATTAATATTATATTAATATTTATATAAAAAATAATTTTTTATTAAATATTTTTTAAATTACTAATTTCATTTAAATAAATTACCTTTTTCTTATAAGAGAACATGACTTAATGAACATTTTCTGTTTTTCTATATGAAACTTAAGTTTATTTAATAAATATAATAATATTTATATGATAAATAACAAAATATTATCTGACATAAAATGGAATAAAATATAAAATAAATATTTATATGACTTAAAAATATTAAAATTTAAAATGAAAATAATTTAAAAAATCAATTTTATTATATAATTATAAAAGATATATACACACAGTCACAATTTATTGACCTTTTTTTTTCAACATTTTCAAGCAGCTTATTGAACAGTGTTATTCCATTACTCAACTTTATTGACTTTATTGACTGAAGCACTTTATCGACACAAAAAGAACATGCATGAATTTGTTGACATTGACCAGACCAAGTCTATTTAATAGAGTGTTGACTTAATGAATTTCGCGATGTTAATATCTTTAAAAATAATTTAATCAATAATTTTAAAAAAATGTAATCAAGAATTTAAAAACGTTTTATTAACATTTATTAAAAAAATTAAGCATGAATTCGGAAAGATAAAATATTTATTAACTCATAATTTATTATTTTAGCTTTGTATTTCATATAACTTATTTTTATCTATTTTTGTATAACACTAGAAGGGGAACCAAGTAATGTCTTAGAAGCTGCATTAATTTTCTCTATAACTTCATTACATATTTCAAATTGTGATTACATGATCCTGTAAAATATTATTTTCAGTATCAGTAAAAAGCTTTTATCAGTAAAAATTAAATAAAAGTTATTAAACTTAATATATATATATATATATATATATATATATATATATATATATTATAATTTGTGATTAAATATAGTATACACTACATGGAAAGCATTAAATAATAATAAATTTTAAATAATTAATTATTAAATCGGTTAAATTGATTCCAATTTAGACACTAATAAATAATATATAATATTGAAGATCAATTTAGAATTTATCTCAAAAAACGATTATAATGATTTTATTAATGTCAGAAATTATTTTAAATATCAATAATTTTTAATTTACAAAATAATATCTAAATTAATCAATATATTATTTAATTATTGTTTTTCTTTTTGAAATTAATTATTATTTAATGATTTTTTAGTGATATTTTACGTTGTTAGTGTACATATCTATTTTTCATAAACTTACAATACATCAGTTTGTATTTAAATGAAATATATTATTAAATAATTCTGAGTAAATATTATTTTTAGTATATTTTTTTTAGATTTTTTTAATAAAGTAATAACTTATTATGATTTTTTTACAAGTCTAGGTATATTTGTTTAAAAAGGTAGAATTAAAAAATATTTTTTCAAGTTTTGAGTCATCTGTAGTGTTTTTTATCATAAAAAAACACGAAAAAGAGAAAATATAAATATTTCTTTTTACACTTAAATTTGCACACCACTATCTTTTGGCAACTTCTTGAAAAAGGTTAAAATATTATTTTTGAAAAAAAAGAGCTTATGCATTAATAATGTAAAATAGATATTCACTGCATCTGATTAGAAATTGACGATAAATTTATCAACTTTTATAATTATTACTTCTAAAACCATATCAACAATAAAATGTATTATATTTGAAAATATCTAACTAGTATTTTTTTTTTTGCGCTAAAATAAACTAGAATATTTGCGCAATTGGTCAATTTCCCTTTATTTTTTGGCTAATAATTTCCCATGATTTTTTTGATGTGAATAATTAGTTATGTCAAAATTGTAACAGTAGCAACTTTTTTCTAACATGTGCATAATACATACATATATACACACATTATCACCAACAAAAGCGTCTCCTGTTCAGTGTGCTGAAGGGAAACGCAGACACACTGATTCATTCACCTACCCTTTTCTCTCGTTCTCGCCGCCTCTTCTTCCAATCCCATACTCTGCCCATCTTCTTCAATAATCTTCTCTGAACCTAACCAACCAAATCTTCTTATCACTATCTCTGAAACCATATATCTTCTTATTATTTTTATTCTTGTTCATTAACCCCTATCTTCACAACAAACCCAGAAAGAAAGAATCTTTGAGAGGCTCTGATTGATGGGTGGGAGAGGGATCAAGCTCTTTGATGAAGAAAGGAATGGTCTTTTCTCAATTTCCAATTTTGGGTCTCAATGGGATGGGCGTGTTAACGACCCTGTGGCTATGTTTGCGAGTGTTAGTCAAATGGGAATGGGGTTTGGCGTTCAAGAGCCAAACCCTTCTTCTGGTGATTCCCAGCACAATGGGGGCATGAACATTAGGATCCCTTGCACTGAGTTGTACGTTAGGTATGTTCAATCAGAGGGGAAGGTGAAGATTACTGGGGTTCATGGGGAAGAAGAGGGGGTGGCGGGTGTTAAGGGGAAGAAAAAGGGTGTCTTTAAGGGGTTGAAGATCAAGGTGAAGAACCCTTCTCTTAGGAGGTTGATTAGTGGTGCCTTTGCTGGGGCAGTGTCACGGACCACTGTGGCACCCTTGGAGACCATTCGGACTCATTTGATGGTAGGAAGTAGTGGGAATTCTACTGGGGAGGTCTTCAACAATATCATGAAGACTGATGGATGGAAGGGCTTGTTTAGGGGTAATTTTGTTAATGTCATTCGGGTTGCACCTAGCAAGGCCATTGAGGTAACTATATCACACTGTATGATTATGTTTTACAGGTTGTTTTGTGTTTGTGCTGAATGGTTTTTGGTTTGCTTGATTTGATTGTCTCAAAAAGTGTCTGCGCACTCATGTCTTTACCTTATTTGTACATTATTTTTTATGGTTATGTTTGCAGTTTTTATGGGATTGTGGTGAATGATTATGTCTATGTGTATCTGCAACTTTTTGCATTTTATACTTTACAATTTGTTTTGGGTTTAGGGTGAATGAGTTTTTTCTTGCTTGATTTGATTGCCATAATATGTTTGTTCTTTGGACGTTAATTTTGGTTTTTGCTTTACTCTATTGGATTATTGGTTGGTTTGTCTGTTTCTTATGTCCAGAGGTTTGCTACTATTGGTTGGATTTGTCTTTAGTAGGACCATTTGTATAGTCAATATAAGTAGAAGTGTTTGGGCTGATAAATTATTGTCTATTGTTTCTACCACAATCGGAATATCTGGTTTGGTATCTACCTGGTTTTGTTGCTGGCAAAAATTTTTGTTACATCTTCCTGAGTGTTTCTTAAATCCTGCTACAGTTTTGTTGTTTAACTTAGTTGTCTTAATGATGATAAGGAGCTTTCACTTGATTGTTCCTTTGTTTTTTCTTTTTGGTGATAGACCGTGGTAGCTCACAGACTAAACACATGTTAAATATATAAAATGATCCTTGAGTATGCCACCTGTTTCTAATGGAATTTGTGTGCTCTTTAACTGACTTGTGTAACTTTTTTCCTGTTAAGTCCTAAAATCATTTTCCGATATGACAAGACAAATTGCAATTTGCAATTAAATGAACTTCACTCTGCCTACATTCTCAAATGGATTTTTTCTGTTGTTGATGTCTTTATCATCAGGTTACCTTTCCCTTTATGATATCAGTTGAGATGTTTAAACAGTTTTAGAAGTCACGCAGCCAATATTGCTTTTCATGGTCCTGGTTTTTGGTAAAAGTCAATTTTGTCGTGTGTAGAGGTGTTCATTTTAAGGCAAGTAAACTGTATCTAATTCAACCTAACGTAATGAGCTTCCTTGTTTCTTTGGTGATACATATTCAACAACATACATGATATCTTACAGCCCTTGTTTCTCACTGAAGAAAAGCATAAAATCTGTCTCAAAACTTCACTTCCAAAGCAAAAAATGTTTACACTTGTTTTCTCCTGCATTTTCCTTTGACCCCTTTTATGTTAAAGAGAATACAGTAATGGATTTAATGTTTTGTTGGGAATCCATATTTCAAAATTTTGATATAATGAAGTCTTAAATGATATGTTTCTATGCATCTGAGAACATTTAACTTTTTTCTGCAGCTATTTGCATATGATACTGTTAACAAGAAGCTCTCACCAAAGCCAGGGGAGCAACCTAAACTCCCTATTCCTCCATCATTGATAGCAGGTGCTTGTGCTGGAGTTTCTTCAACAATATGCACATATCCTCTGGAGTTGCTAAAGACTCGTCTAACCATCCAGGTGTGTACATATAAAGCAAACAAACTCTTGTTTTCACCATTTAGAAATCATCATGTTTCTGACTAATTTAACAACGCAAAAAAAGAGAAAAGAATCTTTACACTGTCAGTTCATAGACTATGTTTACAAAATAAAAGCAGAATGTAATCTGAATGAACTAGTAATTTTGCAGAGGGGTGTGTATGATGGTCTACTAGATGCATTCCTGAAAATAGTGAGAGAAGAGGGTGCTGGAGAACTTTACAGAGGCCTCACTCCCAGCCTTATAGGAGTAATACCATATTCTGCAACAAATTACTTTGCATATGACACTTTGAGGAAAGCATATAGAAAAATTTTCAAAAAGGAGAAGATTGGCAATGTTGAAACCCTTTTGATAGGATCTGCAGCTGGTGCTATCTCAAGCAGTGCCACCTTTCCTCTTGAAGTGGCACGCAAGCACATGCAAGTGGGTGCCCTGAGTGGAAGGCAAATATACAAAAATGTGATTCATGCCCTTGCAAGCATTCTTGAGCAAGAAGGGATTCAAGGATTGTACAAAGGGTTGGGACCTAGCTGCATGAAGTTGGTGCCAGCTGCAGGAATTTCTTTCATGTGCTATGAAGCATGCAAGAGGATACTGGTAGAGGACGATGAAGAGGAGTAGCATGAAGGTTGTAGAAGAGTAGTGTTGGAGCTAAGAGGCAGAACTTCGTTCTTCAAATTTTGCATATTTGCTTAACTTGTTCTGGATTTTTTTTTTTGTTGTTACTGGAATTATTTTGCTTACCCCATAGCAACTTTTGATTAGAAAATTGGTAATGGAATAATGATTTTTTTTTTTTGGTTTTTCTTTGTCTCTTGCTTATTGTTGGCATTAACTAATGTCTCTGCTTAACTGCATATTTTAGGTGGAAAGAGTCCATTATTTTTAGTTGTATTTTTCCTTGCAATTTCAAAAATTGTTTTATCTTATACTCATCATTGTTTATCTAATTGAAGTTGCAAGATAACTGGAATTTGGTGATAGCTTGAATGAGTGGATGAAAGTTATTAATCCTTCCTTGGGGTTATATGTTGATGGAGATGCTTACGAAGATTTAGACGTTCAAGGGAGAAGTTGGAAACTATTTCGAATACACTTGATGTCCCTTAACATAGTTATAAAATATTTTTTTTTATTGGATATAGCCATAATTTGTTAGATAATAAATGAATATAAAAATTGAGTTTTGTTATATATATATATATATATATATATATATATATATATATAATTAAAGAGATAAATATATGAGGTATTTAATATAAAGATATTATTTAATTTTAGAGATATGATGATAATATTATTATTAGGTCTATTATATTTAATAAGTTATTTTCAAAGAGCTAGTCTTGTCTTAACCACAGACAAAGTAGTTTTAATTTCTGAAATAGTATTTGTTAATTTGATGGATATATGTATATGAGGTCTTAATTGGATTCTAATTTTGAAAATAAATATCAATTAGGTTATTTTTGTTAACATTGTACTAGTATTAAATATGGGTTATATGTCTTTTCATGATTTTTTTTTATATTAAATGAGTTACATGTCTTTTTATGATTTTTTTTATCTTCTTAATTTTTTAATTTTTAATTTTTTCTAATTTTTTTTCATTTGTCAAGTCATTACCTAAATTTGGTTCTATATTTATTATTTTGATACAATTTAGTCTTAATTTTTTTTTAAAAATTGAACCCTCTCTAGATTAAAATCACATTTAACTTTTATATAATGTTATAATGATATTTTTATTAAATACTTTTAATAAGATTAAATTTATTTAAATTTATATTTTATATCGAACTTTATTTAAATTTTGTTTTAATATTTTAAATGTATTTGTGTTGATATTTTTTTATTTGACTTTATATTTCAAATAATTATTTACAAATTTATATAGTTTTATAAATTTATATTTCAAATATTTATGTAATATTATATATCAATAATTTCTATACAAATGTTATGGATGGTTTAAAAATAACAATTTTATAAATTCAAATATAAACTTTTAAAACAAGTTTAAAACAATTTTGTAAAATTTTAAAATAAATATATTTAAAATTTTAAAACAAAATTTAAATAAAGTTTAATGTAAAATTTAAATTTAAATAAGCTTAATATTGATAAAAATATTTAATAAAAATATCATTATAATAATTATATAAAAGTTAAATTTGGTCTCAATTTGAAAAAGGATAAAATTGTCCAAATAAAAAAAAGGGTCTGAAAGAATCAAAATAATAAATACATGGACCAAATTGAAATCCAAAGAATGAATTAACACATGGCAAGACATTGACATGACATGTGATAAAAATATTTTTTTTATAAACTTTTTTAAAAAGCTTTAAAATTTAATATTTAAAAAATTAATAAAAAAAATTGTGAACTAACACATGATACATATCTAATGATGTTAATATAGTACTATTGAGAATGACCTAATAATATTAAGTATTTTAAAAAACAAGATCCAATGTAGACCAATCAAAATATAGGGATCTACTTAAGATTTTCGAACAATGACCAACTGAATATTTGAACAAAGTATAATTTTTGAAACACTTTTATTATCACTTTTACAAATAAAGCTACATATATAGGCTCATTTTTATAAAAAAAAATGCATTAAATGAAAAAGGTGTAAAATAGTATTTTTTATTTTATTTTTTCCTTTTAATAAATTTTTATGTGATGACAAATGATTGATGGACTTTGTCTGAGAACCTAGAAGATGGTATTATATAATTGATGATGTTTCAAAATTTTGACACTCGATTATTTTAATAATAAAATATTTTAGTATAAATAGTTTTGTTATAAACGAGTTTTATTATTTTAAAACACATCATTTTTCTAGAAAACATTTATCTAAAGTCCTTTACCTTCTCTTCTTGTTCTTACTCTGTGTTTGTCTATTTGAAGATCTAAGACTGTTGAAGTGATTCTTGCGGTGAACTCTTCAAATTCAACCGATCAAATTCTTTGTTTGAGTAAGTTGATTTTTTTTTGCCTTTTTGTAACATCCCGTTAGGATATTACGAATTTTAATAAAATAAAGAAAAATAAATAATTACACTGTATTTAATAATACATCATTTTCCAAAAACGCGGAAAATTTAAATCTTTATTAAACGATGAAAAGTCCAATATTCCATAATTTACAAACATAATTTATAACGAATATCCACAGTGTTTACACATTATTATTCAAAACACAAATCATAAAAAAAAACTCCCGATCTAGCCCACGCTCCGAGCGTAAGCCTCACCAGCTCCACCTGCAATATCATCTGCTCCAGTGTACCGCGTACACGATCATCACCAAACACAAGCAGATAGGGTGAACTAAAAAGAGAACACATAAATATACACCAAATATAAATATACAATAAAATACATCAAAATAAAATCTCTTCTTTTATCCCGCATGGCCACAACCATGTATGATATCATTTCACCACCAAGGAACCTCCTCTTTCTTTATTACATGGCCACAACCATGTAAGATCAATACACATCAAGGAATACTCATTCCCTTCCTTCCACATGGCCACAACCATGTAGTACCAATGCACATCTAGGAGACTCGTTCCATCTCTTCCACATGGCCACAACCATGCTAGTAGTGTTCTACATCTTCTAGTGAGTATCTCAAGGCGCCTTGCTGCCACACTTATCGGCCACAACTGATAGAGCACGTGCGGGAACCATGCTACGGATCACACACTGTAACACTAGGTGGAGTTCCCAAATACGAACATAGTCCGTAACGTCCCAAGACTACCAAACTCGTCAACGAACCACTAAGGAGGGCAATCCATTTGGACCCATCCGTACTGGCCACAACCAGCACACTCACACCGGCAACACTTGCCAACCCGAGCCACAACTCAAAGGTTCCTCATGTTCATCTGCTATCTCGAGCCACAACTCAAGGGAAATCATTCCAGGCCACAACCCATAGAATGCCACATGCTTAACCCCTATCCCGAGCCACAACTCAGGGATACATTCCAGGCCACAAACCATGGAACACCAGCAAGCCCACACGCATAACTATTCAAACTTTAACCAATCCAATACTGCAAAATTGATTGCCTTTAAACCCATCATCCATCCATCCTTGGCTTAAACTTCCAACTCTCGCCTAAGCACTCCAATTCATCTCACTTAGGCTAGGTTACCTCGCCTGAGCGAGCACCACACACAAAACCAACCTCGAACACTCGCTTAGGCGAGTTACACTCGCCTGGGCAAGATTACATTTCGCCCAAGACTCACATCTATCGCCTGGGCTACGAGTTAAGCCAACATCAGAACGTTCTTCGCCTAAGCGAGACACTCCTTCGCTAAAAAAATAGGATCCCCGCCTGAGTGGGATGCCAAGCCATAACTCCCAACCCTCTCGAATTCTCGCTTAGGCGAGACTCACTAGCCTAAACGAGATGGCCTTTCGCCCAAACCAAAAATCCTCCGCCTGAGCGATAACCTCAAGCAGATAATGGGTACGAGTCCCTGCATATCTCGCCTAGGCGAGCCTGGCTTGCTTGAGCGAGACAGGCAGACTCTGGCACTGTTTCACGCACACAAACACCAGTAACCATGACCAATTCACACTCCAACTCATACCAAAGTAGTTTGCATCAATTGCATCAGACATACGATCACAATTTAGGCACCACACAACATCCCAACACCCAAATTGGCACAATAGTTGCATAAATCCATCATAATCATGCAATTAGGTAAAATTACCAATAAAACAGTACCCAAATACCCAAACCCCTAATTCACCTCATAGGGAGCACGAAAATTCATGGCATAACATCATCACAATCATGCAAAATTAACCAAACATACAATTTACAGGTTCAGCTCCCCTAACCTGAAGCTCCCTTGCTTAAAACTTGAATTGTGAGTATTTTTCCGGAACACCAATGCCTTTTCCTCGTTTCTCTCCCAAACAGCTCTCACTTGCCCCAAACCTCACTATTCACTCTCAATTTTCGCACTCTTTCTAAAGCTCTCAGAAAATAGCTTCCAAAACCCTATTCTTCTATCAAGGGCCACTACTTGATTGTTTCTCAGCCCCTTAACTGCCCCCTTTCTGCTAGGTTTTTTGCACCCTTTCATATTCAGCCCACAACTAATTTTTAAGCAAAAAAAGTTAAATCTGGCTCACCAAGGTTTGAACCCATGACCATACCAATGCCAATTCAAAGCTAAACCACCAAGCCAATTCATGTTTCATTATAACTCACACAATTCAAGTATTATGTCATACGAAACATGCTCCAACAAATTATTAAAACAATAATAATTAAATAACACACAATTGGCATACATAAGACTCAAACTCAAGTCCTCTCACACAATCAAAGTACTCTCAACCACTTGAGCTAGTACTTTTCCACATCATACCCATCAGAATTTAATGTCATAAATACACTACCTACCCGCATTTATTAATTAATTATTTAGTTAATTAATTAAATTCTGCGGATCTTACACTTTTCTTGGTCCAATCTATTTTCTCTTTTCATGTGAGATTTCTCCACTTGCATGTCAATCTTTGCTGATAAGTGATCATAACTGTATGACCTGATAATCTTTGTGATGTTTCTATGTGTAGATAGAACATCATGTGGAGTTGGAAGAGTTTTTGGCGTCTTAGACCATTTTTAAGCAGTATCATAAAGGAAGATAAACTAAATGTTTTTAAAAGTTTTGTTGTGATTGAATGAATAGAACATTTGTTATAGCTTTGGGTGTTTTATACATATATTTTTTGTGAAATAATTGATTGATCTATGAAACATTGATGTGTATTTGATTTTGGATCGATTGCAATTGGTTGAATGAGATTGGGATTGGATTTTTGATTTATGAATGGTTGAATTAATGCATGAAATGATTTCATTTGTTTGATATGAGTTAGGTGAAGTATTTGGATTGATGATTTTAGATACAATTGATATATGCAGTTGGGGTTTGGCTTGAAAGTGTTATTTCATGGATTGATAAACATGACTCAATTGATTTCCATGGCAAGTTTTGTACTTGTATAATTTACTTTGATTTTTGAAATGCAAGAAAATTGCCTATTGAAATACACTTGTTCTTATCGAAATTGTGCACTTCAATTCCCTAGCGAGTGAGAGGTAGGTTCAGATAGTCGAGTTGAGGCTTTGATTATCTGATTATGCTGGAAGAACCATCTGTAAAAGAATCTTCGATGCCTAAGTCAGTAAGTGTCTTATAAGTTCTATATCTTTCAATGGTTACCTTCCTTCAAGGGTTGGAGGGTTATTTATAATAACTTTTGGCCTTTGAGCTCTGTGGAAAAGTCGGATGAGAGGATATTAAAAACTTACTGATATCACAGGAGATCTTACCGAATATTGTGCGAGTCTACAGCGCCTCGAGTGTAACATCCCTATTTTTTTAATATACTGTATTATTTATTTTAAATAAAACACTTAGAAAAATTATATATATTTTTTACTAATGTTTCGTATTTTATTATGATGTAGTTAAACATTGAAAATATATTTTATCATGATGTAAATTTTACTTATTGAAAATAACAATAAAAATAAAACAAAACAAATATAATATATATATATATATATATATATATAAAAAAAATAAAAA
>Ga0209589_1007289_pt1 | contig 17864 bp, 12 predicted proteins | sample CowpeawhiteBW_FD_187525 | JGI IMG/M metagenome (GOLD analysis project Ga0209589, IMG submission 187525) | Root nodule microbial communities of legume samples collected from California USA - Cow pea white BW (SPAdes) (version 2) | ecosystem: Host-associated > Plants > Roots > Nodule | place: USA...
TATATATATTTTAATTTAAAGTTTTATTATTTTAAAATGAATTTAAATGTTAAATAAAATTAAATGATGGAGAATAAATTTTTTATTTTTTTATTTAAAGTTTAATATTATCTTAATTTTACTTATTTTTATATTTATATTTAATTTTCAGTATATTAAATAAAAATAAAATTATATATATAAATATTAATATTTTCTTAAAAATATATATTAAGAAATATGAAAACATAAAAAATAAATAAAATAATAAATTAAAAAAATCATTAAAAGTTAAAAAATATAAATTTTAAAAAGAATTACAAATATTCAAAATAAATTTTGTTTTTTGACTTACGGAAGTCAACTTCCGGAGAATTTTTTTGACTTCCGGAAATCGACTTCTGGGAATATTTTTTGACTTCCGAAAGTTGACTTTTGGAAATATTTTTTGACTTCCGGAAGTCGACTTTTGGTGATAATTTTTGACTTCCGGTGATTCATTTTGATTTTCGGAAGTCGACTTCCGGTGATATATTTTGACTTCCGGAAATAATATATTTTGACTGTCGGAAGTCGACATAATTTTGGGGTGTGGTGTTGCGGTTTCTTTAAATGATAAAAGGATTTTTTGGGAATTTAAAGAAAGTTTGGAGGTGTAGAAGAAATTTTGGAGGTGCAGGAAGAAAGACCCGATTTTAGGCCGTAAAAATGGGCCTAAAGACGAAGAAGCCCAAAAAGGAAGGCCCATTTACTGATAAGCCTGGTGGTTGGAGCTGTCGCCACTGTTGGTGGTGGCGGCAGTGACAAACAGAGGGAGAGATGTCGAGATTGCGAAGACTGATACAAGCTTCGGTTGATGCTACCAAGAGAGGTTCTTTTTCTTCTCAATCTTCAATTCGTTCTCTTTCACTCAAAATATTTGCTCTCTCTAACTCTTTTTCTGCATTGGAACAAAAGCTTTATCCGGTAATCTCGATGATTTGATGCCACCACCGGAGAGACCCATCTTCAGCTTCAATTCCAAGAAAGAGTTGAGCAAGTGGCATTTGTATTCTGATTCCGAATTTGGAGGTGTGGTGCCTCGTTTCGTGCCACTACTTCATTGATTCTTGTGAAGTTTGCATTTTTTTTTTGTTCTTTCATCGTTTCAGTTTTTGGGGTTTTAAATGTTTTTGTTACCCAGGTTTGTCCTCTGCGTCTCTGCAGATAACTGAGTCGGAGAATGGAGTAACTTCTGGAATCTTCTCCGGGAACCTCTCTCTGGATGTCACTGAGGGCTCCAAATGGAACATCACTCGGGGTGGCTTCTGTGGAATGCGCTCTAAAAAGGTTGATTTCTTCAAAAACAACCATATTGGATTTATTAATGTGATTATTGGTGCTTATTTTTTGTTTTTTCTTTACGAAAAAAATTAATTAGAATGCACTAACAATGTTACTTGTAAAGGGTTTTTGCCAACCATTCAATCATAGAGATTATCATCTTTGAAGTGTAATAAGGTTGTTCAGTTTTGTACTAACTATTTTAAAAATCGTATCTAAGAGTATTTCTGATTAGTTGATTAGTGGAAAAATCTTCACGCTGACAGTGTGCAGAAGAGAAATTCTAATTAAATATGTTAGTCTTACACAATTCTTTGTGTCTGCAGTTTGATGGCTTTATTGATTTGGATTCATATGATACTATTGCTATGAAACTTAAAGGAGATGGAAGATGTTATATATCTACTGTGAGTGCACTTTTTCGTTGCCAATTATGTTATGCTAGGAAGTCTAGAGGTTGAGGGTTTAAGAATTTCATTTCTGGAGTGATGTTCTGAGTGTTCTGCCTCTGATGATTTTCGTGCAGATCTACACGGAGAATTGGGTCAATTCACCTGGACAGATGGAAGATAATTCATGGCAAGCTTTTGTTTATGTGCCTGAAGGCAACTGGTACATTACAAAGGTAAGTTCTATTTGCTTCTCACTGTTACAACATACTTATGATTAACCAGGCTTTCACTGTGTTGTTAAAGCCTTCGCTCTTGTAGGACGTCTACTCAAATAAATATCTTTGAGTGGTGTGTATTCTGTTGCTTACAACTTATGACCCTTTCTCCTTCCATACACTATTTTACTAGTTGTGCCAAATTAGTGGTGAAAATGATAGGTTTATCTTTTGGAAAATAAGGACTTGGACAACTCAAATCAGATGCAACGAAAGATTTTGGACATCAGCACATTGCTTTTGTATATTCCATCTACTTCCTTAGAAGCCTTACTACTGCAATGTTTATAAAGGGTCTAGGTGTGATTAGGAAGACTATTCCTGGTATCAAAGCATAACAGTACACTATTTATTTGCTTTGATTATAAATCTCTGGAGCATTAACACTGGATCATAGAATTTGTGATTTGGAAAGCTTCTGATACGTTACAGGAGGCTGCCAAGGAAGTGTAACCACTTCAAAATAATAGTTGTTTGTGTCATAACCGTATCAGACTCGTATAAATGTTGGACAGTTCACAGGATTTCAACTTTAAAATGTAATCACAACTTTTTTTTTCTTTTCTATTCTTTTTTAAACTCAATACCAATAAAGATGTCAGTATCACAATAATTAGATAAACTATGGATTTTTATTCATGTCTTGTGATTTTCAAAATTTTCTATACAATTTTCTAATGGTATCATATTTGTAGTTTTCAGGAAGGAGCTTTTGTGCATAAGAAATGTTGATTGTTTCTGTGGATCTTATGCTTAACATTATAATTTATGTGCTGTTCATTTTTGGAACAACTCATGTCATGTTACAATCAACTGTCATGGTTGCTATGCATAAAAGTATCAAATATCAACATTGTTATTTGTTAGCGAGCAAAGTAGGTCTTGATGTGCACCGATCTTATTATTTGAAGTTCAGTGGACAATATGTCAACATATGATATAATTTTGCTAGGTTTTGTACATGGTTAATCTCTGTCTATGGCTTCATAATCAGTCTCATGCCCCAATAAAGGAGGGTTGTGTGGATCCTCTGCATCCCACATGAAATTTGTCAATATACTAAGCACGGATCACTCATACTCTTTATCCAAGTCCAATGACATCGTGTAATCTAAGTAGTGGGCATTGCCTATTGACATAAGAGTGCGTTTGTGTTGTTTGTACCTTGTTGATTTTCGATATCAACACAAGTGATGTGTATCACATGCATATTAAATTCATTTATTTCCCAGATTCCTCTAGCTCGTTATTTACCTACTTGGAGAGGGAATGTTATAGATGCAGAATTGGAAATGAATCCATCGCGTATTTTGGGCATGTCTTTGTCTGTCAATGCTGAGGGTGGTGTCCCAGGTGCTAGATCTGGACCAGGTGATTTCAGAGTTGAACTTGATTGGATCAAAGCCTTGAGGACAGAATGAAGTGAATAGTTTACATATAAAAATCAAGAATTTTCCTCTTCTTTTAGGGTGCCCTTTTTTGTAATAATAATGTATCATTTCATGGCTCCTAATGGAAAAATATATTTGGTAGTTATTATAGTACCGATACAAAGACTGTATTATTGAGTGCTATAGTAGGTCCAATAATGTAAGCACTTTCAAAGAACAAAATTCATTGTTTTCATCATGTTCATAGCAGAAGAATCAAGACTTGTTCTCACCTTTAAAATAATGCTGACATAATTGGATTGTCGGTCATCAATTAAACGTGGTGAATGAATTTGATAGAAATGTGCAATGCTACTAACCTAGTCATAGGGGCCAGATATCATTATAAGCTAGTGTTTTACCCATACACAAATTAAAGTTGATTCCTGCAATTATAATATTCTCATGCTATAGGATATTAGTAGCTTACTATAGTTTGCCCAACTAACCGATGCCTTCTGCTAAGAAAGGGCTTCTAAATATGAAATGCTAGCACCTAGTGCACTCTTTGCAATAATTTCCTTATCTATTGACTGAAAATCATTCTAAATCAAAATAATGCAAGTTTCATGAACTATATATTGAGTCAATTGTTTATTTTGGTATTGTCATCTGTTACGTCTTCAAAATACATTGATACATTGATGTTAGTATTTTACAAATCTTTTTAATATATATTAAAATATCGACAGTGTATTTTGAGGATACAGTAAAAAAACATAGTAAAGAATAATTCTTCATTTTGTAGTTGAAAATCAATTATCACGCTTTCAATGGAAAAGCAAATTTCGGCTGTTTATTAACTCAAAATCATTTCACTAATATGAATTATGCTTGTCTTTAAAACAATGGGCCAAGTCTCAATTTTAAATTTCTGTGTTTTGTTATAAATTTAAGCTGAAAATAGATAACTGAGGATGTTTTGAAGAGAAGGATGTATTCATGACACATTGCTTTGAATGAAACTTAATTGACTTTTTATCATTAACATGAATGGAACTGGATTAGAATGAAAAGAATGTTACTGGAATAAAAGATTGCATTAAATGTGATGAACTTGGTATTTCAACAAAGATCAGTCGTTAACCAAGATAATAGATCTTTTGACTAATGTCAAGATAAAGAAAATATCATAGTTTTACTTTGATTTATTATGGAATCTATAATTGGGCCAGAAGACTTCTATTTTCCATTTGAAGTATATGGCACTACCCACTCCTCGTTATCTTGACTAAAGTTTAAGTTAAACAGTTGATGAACCAGTGGGATATAGATATCTTTTATGACTTATCTGCTGTTTTTTTCAGCAGAAAATATCTTATCTTATCAGTCACAGTGACTGAAGATCTTAATAAGATAAACTTGGAAATTACAAGGTTGATACTGTTTGATCTTATTATGTTAAATGTAGTCCTTGGATATAAATATTTTTAGTATACCTCAGTTAACTTATTTACTTACTCATGTATATGAATTAATTAGAATGAATATCTTTCATGTGAATACTTTCTGGTATTAGTTTTCTACAAGATTATTTATAGATTTTTTTTTTTTTTAAACTAAAGCATTTGAAAGATATCTTCTTAACTATGTGTTCTATGCATTACAGTGAGTAAAATACTAGTAATAAATTAGGTTTCTATGGCAGGACAGTGCCTATGTAAATATTTTTTGTTGAACTGTATGCTTTGCATGCAGTCATATATATTCAAATATAATTGTTATCATAATATCAGTAACACATGATAGATTTCATCTTGATAAAAATTTGGCCCATTGCATGAAGGAAGAACTAATCTTGAATCTTTCAAGAGAGAAGTGTTGAAGTTTATTGTTTAATCTTGGCATGAACATGATGATTACCTTTAAAGAAAGATACCTGTGAAAAAAAGAAAGAATAGTCAATATTGATGTGCCACTTACTAATTTTATACAAATATAAGTTTTACTGATTTAATCCTTAAATTATAAATATTTATTTGTAAAATTCAAACAATATGATTGATGTTTGGTGTTTTGTATGCAATAAACCTTAATGTATATCAATAAAGTAATAAACAATTTCAAATCAATGTGTGATTTTATAGATAAACTCACTATATGATACTTTTCTTAATGCAGTGATGAATTTTCAAATAAAGTTTTTCAGTGATGCAACAATATCTGTAACATAGGATCAACCCTTCTCTCTTTGTACATAAAAGGAAAAACCAGCCAACACCACTTGTTGCATTGCTGTAATCAAAAGCAAAACTAGGAGCAAGTTGTGTCTGGATTTGAACTTTGCAACTGAAAAGGACTTAGTGAATTGATTCTTATAATAATAAAATGTCCTTCTGTCACAGTAAAGCCACTTGACAGTTAAATTACTATTCTTGCTGCAGCAACTTGCTATATTCTGTGTTGTTGTTCTCTTTTTTCCTTTCTTTGCATTATTGTTACTAAAATTGGAGTGTGATTAGAGTCTATGGGGCCACATAAGTAATAACTTAGCAAAAAGGGATGTATTTTGGCTGCATTGAACTGGAAATTGATGTCTCTCTGAATGTGCAAGTTGTGAAAAACTAGTTGCAAATTGCCAAAAGAAGTCAATGCCATGAGCCTTGTTTGTTGAGTTACTAGTCAAGTTTAGCCAGCAGAAATAAAATAGTTTTAAAAATATAGAACAAAACAGAGTGCCCCACAAACTTTTTGGTGATTAAGATGATGAGATGGGAATTTTTTTGAAGTCGTGGACAATTGCCTTCCAACAACACAAGCAAAGAAAGGATATGGTTTTTCTTTTCCTCCTAAATGTGATGTCCTATTTTTAGAAAAAAATATATATTAAATTGATGGATCTTCTTCTTTATATTTTATTGAACTTTTGTATCTTTAATTTAATGTGAAATTTGAATTCATATTTAATTTTTTTCCACATGAATGAACAGTTTAGTCTACAAGAATGGTACTTTTGTTGTAACATCAGTTTTTAGAATTAAGAAAAACTAAAATGGATTTTTAAATTTTTAAATATGTTATTGAAATATATGAAATTGACTTCTTTTTATCATTTTGTTTCTAAACATGTTGTTATTATCACTTTAGTTCTGAAAGAATGGACTAAAATGAAGAAGAACAAAATGGTACTTTTAGGAAGTTCATAGGAAACCCTAGAAAAAGCTTAGAGACTCTCCTTTTTTCTAAAGCTTGAAGAACTAATATGACGGTGAGATAAAGCTTTAGAACTTAAATCGGTCGTTTATTTAAATAAATAAATAAAGGGGGCTTTTTCAAAATACAAAAAGAGTAAACAGGAATTGAATGTTTTTTTTAATAAAATATAAACTGTAGTACATTACCTTACAACTTAGACAAGAAGAGTTAAGAAATAAATTTACATAAGAAAATAATAAAATTAGGGAGGGGGTCGTTTTATATACAAGAAAAACATGTCAAAAATATTAAATTTTTACTGTTTTTTCTTACATAAATTCTTAGTGTTAACTCTTCTAATTGTGTTATTTTCCATTGTTTTTAAAATTTACATCTCATGAATAACGGTGTAACCTAATAATTTTGACTGAATAATGATCACCAAATAGAGCTCTGTTCTGTAAAGAATCGTGTGGACAGAAATGTTTGTTGCCCACTTCAATTATCTGCTATCAAATTTTATTTAATTTTTTTTTTCAAATCGCAAATTCTAGTTTAGTCTACAAACTGGTTTCATCTATATACAATAATTTGGAAAAATAGTATAATTGAAATTGAAAAAATAGAAGAAAACATTTGATATCCTAAACACTCTAAAAGTTTGTGATATCATGCGTGCGGACAACAACAAATACATTGCTTTTCCTAACATTCTAAATATCCTCAAACAACAGCGACATAATAATGAATTTACACATTAAAAATAAAGATGAACAAGTACTGAAAATGGTAAAAAAAAGGGTTACCATCAGCATATTGTGCAGGTACTAGAGTGTTCAAGCAAGCTAAGGCCACGATTGATCCACGATCCTCACATATCAACCTTTACCTTCTACTTGCAACACCTTGTCTTTTAAATGCATGCGTGTGATGAAGAATTGAAGATGGTCGTATCTTGTGTAGAATCATACATTGTGTGGTATTGTGTCACGTTCTGGCACGTGATTTCGAGGAACTTCTACTCCTACATGGCCATCGGGGACCACCACCACCACCCTATAGATATATATATATATATATATATATATATATATATATATATATATATATATATATATATATATATATATATATATATATATACATATATATATATATATATATATATATATATATATATACACATATTTATATACATACACATATATCAGAGGACTATATTTGTCTTTGTCACTGCCATAACTCTTGTGGTTCAACACTTTCTGGTCCCACGGGATCATACATCATGTCTACTTCATTACATCACATGAGATGAAACAATAGTTCCAAAACTTCAAAATATCATTCTCTTCTCATATACATATAACTGTGTTTTCTACATGAACAGTGGCTTGCTGCAACAAATTATCATGATAAGCTTACCAAAATGGAACATGGTGGGTTAGTTAAATAAACAGCATTAAATTTGGTGAGAAAATTACACAGCAAAGGTAGTATTCTGTTGTTTTCACCTTGCATGCAAACCTACAACGAATGCTGACGACATTCCATGATGTCCCTACTTTGGGTGCTTATTATTGGCCTCATCTTCCAAAATTCCATAGTGTCACTTTTATTTTTTTCTTTTCTTTTTGTCAAAATTCAAATAGTATATATTTTTGGATCGTGACCATTAAGTATCTGAACGTGGGAAACTATTCTTGATTTAGAGTGTGAAGTTGATCTTTAAAATTATAGGTTCATAATAATATTGGTCTGTAATGAAGTATCTATTTTGCACAAACATAACCTGTTTTCGAAAAGTGAGTTCAGTTCTTAACCTTTTTTTCTCTTTGTGTGCTCTAAGACAGTGACAAACCAATCAATTCTCCAAGCTGTTAAACTTCTGATAAGCCAGTGGGACCCACACTTAGATCCAACTTTCTTCTCTCTCTCCTCTTAAAATTCACAAACTCATCAAGAAAAGGACTTTCACACATTCACAGAGAAAGAACCTTCTGGACACACCCTCCCATGAAATATCTAAGCCACCACAGAATCTCAGCCCTACGTTACTACCACCCTCAATCCTCTCATACCAAAGTCAAAACCAACTACCTTGCTTTTTATCAATTATTATTATTATTTGTTTACTTGGGTCCATTTTATTAAATAAAAGTTTTCATTTTTATGCACCTTTTTAAAAAAAGTTGAATAATTTATGTATACGCTTGATCAAAGTTGTTGAATTTTCAACATTTTTTATAAAGAGTTGGCGAAACTAGATATAACTAAAAGGGGATTTTATCATACTTTAAATTTTTCTTTAAAGAGTAAGAAAATGAAATGAAAAAAAAAAAAAACTATATAAGGTGCAAGGCAGGGTTCGAGGTTCTGGAGTGTTCATGAGATCCTCTTTTGCTCTTCACCTTTCACTCCACGGAATCAAAAGCAAGTGCTGCTGAGTTCCGTGTCCCTATTCACAAACATGTAGAGCACCAAACCCAACTTGCCATCAAAGTTTAATAATATATTTATATTATATTTATATTATTTATACCATTTGCTTAACAGTAGTATTAATATTGCTGTTATTGTGTGTGATTTTGGTGTCTCTTTTTTAATGTTATGGTTGTACGGAGTTCGTGTGTTAGTTCAATTCGTCGACAAGAAACCTTGGTTTCATAATTGATTGGTTCTGTGGAGAGTTTTCTTTTGGTGTGTTTGATTTGTTGGTGGTGGTGGTGGTGAGAATAGCAATGGCTAATGAAGGAAACAAAAGCAATGACTTCTATACGATCTTGGGGTTGAACAAGGAGTGCACTGAATTGGAGCTAAAGAATGCATATAAGAAACTTGCAAAGGTTTGAATTCAACCCAAATGATTCTTTTTCTCTCCTCTGAACCATGTTTCTTAAATATTAGCCGTTGTGAATGATGTTTTGTTTTTTTTTGATGGGATAGAAATGGCACCCGGATCGTTGTTCAGCATCTGGGAATTCAGAGTTAGTGGAACAAGCTAAGAAGAAATTCCAGGAAATTGGGGAAGCCTATTCTGGTAATGCCCTCTACATGTTTCCACGATTGAACGTTGACCCATGATTGACTTGTTCATTTTCTCCTCAAAATTGAAGAAAAGTTGGAATTTTTGCTCTTGTTTGAAATTTCATTCCTTTGCTGTTCATTTGGTGTAAATGGTGTTTTTCCTCTGCGACAGTTTTATCTGACGCCAACAAAAGGCTAATGTACGACGTTGGTGTCTACGATAGTGATGACGACGAAAACGTAAGTCACCCACCTCATCTCATGCCATCTTCTACAGTAACCATGCCCTAAGTTCTGCCCATCCCTATGTTTCATTGCCTCGAATAGAAGCAATCTCAGTTTGACCCTCTTTTTTTCAAAGTAACCAATTTGGTTCTATTCTATCTTTTTTCAATTTTGTCACTCTCTGTGTTTAAGGGTAAATCTTGTTTTTCCATGCATTTATATTGTCAATGAGGGTTTCCAAATCAAAATAAGGAAGGAGAGTAAACAGTGTAGATTTGAGATTCAATCATCATACACTATTGAATTGTTAATAGGTGAGTGAAGATAATATGCATGAGATTTGAAGGGTGTGATTTTTCACTGAACGGTGGTGATTAGATTGTGTGGATGCATGAGTGTTATTGTTGTGCTGCAGTCTTGTCACGTTTCTGTTTTTTGCACCGTCCATGTTTTTTGTTTTCCTGATAAAAGGGGCATCTTCTTTGGGAGTAATAAGATGTATTATTATTCATTGGGATTGCCACAAACAAAGGCACAAGCTTTGTTACAAGTCAATTTGTGTGTGACAGATCACATGGGCATTTTGGTTATAGAATTCAGTGAGAGAGGGGAATAATTCATCGAATCGAGTTTGGTTTTGGTGGAGGGGACTGAATCTTGTTCGTGATCCGATAATTTTGTTGAGCTCATCAAACAATGAATTTCCTTTTGCAGGGTATGGGGGACTTTTTGGACGAAATGTTAACAATGATGAGTCAGACCAAATCAAATGTGAGTCATCATCATCTAGTTAGTGGGGTGTTGGGTCAGAAAGCTATGCTGTTTCAATGTTGTTTGTTTTATTATATATATATATATATTTTTTTTTGTTTGGTGGATAAAGCTAGACATATACACATAGTGTTTGTTTTTGTCAAATACTATGTAGTTTATAGTTTTTCTATTGTCATGAATGGACCAAGCCACCTTTTTTCTCCTTTTTGGACTTGAGACCTAACCAAATGCTATGAAAATCAGAAGGCTATTATTGAAGTTTCTTGCTGCTGCATACCAAAACAGCAAGTTTGGCTAAATTAGAATCATCAAAGTTCCCAATAACATGTTTTTCATTAGTAAAAGTTTGAAAAAAATTGAAAGCATGTAAAGGCTGGTGCTAGAAGCTTATTTGGGCAAGACAAATTGATGAATTTATATGTGAAATAACAGGAAAATGGAGAGGAGAGTTTTGAGGAGTTGCAACAGTTGTTTGAAGACATGTTTCAAGCTGATATAGGATTGGATGGAAGCCCTTCTCTTTCTTCTGCCAATTGCTCTAATTCATCATCTTACATGACTTACAGTGAAAGTTCTAGTTCAAATAAACGCAATTCCACTGAGATGAAATTTGGGAAGCCAGAGGATTCCTCTGTCTTTGACACCAGTTACCAGAATTTCTGTTTTGGGGTTAGTATATACTGCATTTTTCATATTTTTCATTTGATACATCATATATCATCCATGGCATACATATGAAAAATGAAGTTTTAGACTCAACAAGAATTTGCATGATCTGTTTGGAGTATTGGTTAAGGAAAAAGATAGTTTATTCAAGATGAATCTTTCATTGAGTCTTTTAATCAGAGGTGTCTTTTATGTTGTTCGTGTCCACAAGGTCGGTCATGTAAACTATCATTACCAATGAGTGACGACACAAAACAATGAAGTATGTGTGAGGTATGTGAAGATGGTAAGTGATTCCCTCTAGTTTTCTGCTTAATTTACCTCAGGTTTTTGGCTGGTAATTGTGAAAGTTCCAATTCATGTGCTGCATCATACATTACATTGCATAATATCTCTCATGCACTATGATGAGACTTAAACTGACATTGTATTTTCTTGATCCTGGTGTGAAGACAGGTGAACCTACACCAAGATATAGAGGAGGAAAAGGAGGGAATTCCAGAAGGAGGAGGTAGCAAGAGATTTAGAAATGGCAGAAAGGAAAAAATGTCCTATGAACATGACATGTTTAATCTGATAGCTACCAAGGAATTTGCAGAGTAATGAAGTTGTAGAATTCAAAATTTATGGGGGAAGAACATAGTTTATACAGAGTTAGTTCTAGTTCTAGTGCTAGTTCTAGGCCATTGTGAGTTCCTGCCATGCCATACAAAGACTATGGTAGAGTGGCACCTTCAATCTCTTGCCATTGTACACTTATGCTAGTAATTTAAATTGAAATCAGTTGAGGAATCATTTAAGCTTCCTCATTTCTGCAGATTGCCACTGTTTCATTTTCAGATATCTAGTTCAAAAGCATTTGTTTCAGTAATGAGACACAGTTCTTGATGATTTGAAAGGAATATTCTTCTTGTGTAGCATAAAGTAGACAAGGGAAAGAAAGGATAAGGAGGGTAACACAACAGAACAGAAACTTGTTCACTGTGATATTTGACCAATTGTCCAATTCACAGAAGTGGAATGAAAATGCAGCATTCTAAAGATATTTTGATCACATCATGAAAACATGTGGAACTAATGAAAAGATGAATTGAAGCAAAGAAAAATGGGAGGTGGTGGACATTAATTCTATAAATGGATTGGTCCTACAGCACGTGGAGAGAGACCCCACAATTAAATTTTCAATTAAAAAATAAAGCAGATATTCAGATAGACACTTCTAGTTCACTTTTGGGTTTGAAAGCGTTTTGGGACCCCAATGGCTTGCAAGTAGCCAAATATTTTAATTGCTTGAAGTGTAATTTGTGGGTCCTTAGAGGCACAATAATTGGTTGGCTTTTGTTGCACAAGTTGTGTAACTTGTGCTTCACATAGAAAATGGATGGGTGTGCATAGTTTCCAAATGTTTCAGCAAAAAGCGTAAACCATGGCGGCACCACAACTTCTAGTCTTCTCGTTCTCGTTCAGTGCTATTCGGTAGTTCTTACTCAACGCAATGTTCTGGATGTGTCCAATTAGGGTTTGAGGGAAGTTTTAATTTAAGAGAAAATACTCTTTTATTTCTTAATTGACATCTTAACATAAAATATCTTATATATTCATAGTATTAAATAGATTTAAAATATAATTCAATTTTACAAAATTGACTTATTTTATCTTTAGTCGATATAAGACTTTCAATAAAAAATTTTTAAAATGATATCGTTTGACATGTCTTGATGACAAATTCAGACATGTCTTGATGACAAATTTAAACAATTGATTATGATTGATTTATACAACAGTATATGAAGGTCATTATTGAAATATTCATGATTGAATAATGACCTTAATTAAGATAATAAATTTATCGACTTTTTTCTTTATTTAAATTTTTTAAATAGAAAATGTTACTAAATGTGTATTTTTTTTCTATATTTTTGTTCCGGTACACCCAACAAGTCTTACGTCGTTTAAGAGTTAAGGTCAAGCAAAGTTTAAATATTCTTATCTCCTACTAATGATGATTGCCAGAAGAATTTGGGTTGGAATCAGAATAACTTCCATTAATCCTAAAACAATTGAAATGTTGAATATATAATTATCATATTCATATGGTGATAGTTTTATGGGTTTCATCTGAAACAAGACTATTTTTGGTAAAATAGATTCATAGAAAAGAGCAAAAGAATGGCGAAAAGTTATGGCAGTGGAACACAGATTTAAGACCAACAATCGCACCTTACAAAAGAAAAACATATGTACGGACACATACCCAGAAAGAGTGGTTGATATTGTCATGGTCCCTTTGTGCATTCAGAAATAGACCCTTCACAAGACATTGCTTTAAATGTTTTTTTTTTTTTTTCTTTCTTTTCAATTACAACTTGTGTGCACATGTCACTCATATTCAGACTAAGATATCATAATAATGATTTTTTGTTCAAGTTGGGTTCTAAGCACTTGATGATACAGTTTTGATATAAAAATGTGAATGTGTGATTAATTATTCACTTCTCTCATGTTTATCTATCATTAAATAATCTCTTCAGATTTGATTAAGCATATCCGTGTTTATAAATTTTTAACACCTAAGACAATTTTAAAAAAGGTAGTGTGCCAAAATTTAACATCACAATTTAACATCTTCAAAATAATTTTAAGTCAAAATCGTAATATTGCTTTATTTTTCAAATTCAAGAAATCCAAAAGTTACCTCTGTTATATATTTTACATGACTATTATATAAAATTACATTTCGTTGAAAATTTTATAAGATATATTTGATTATTAACTAACTTTCTTAAAAATTGTATATTTATAAAAGGTTGATATCAATTAGTTAATAGGATTATATTCAACTACTATAAAACAAAAATCGCAAATATTTTGTTTAATATATTGAATGTTTATTCAAGAGTTGCATTTTTAATCTTTAAGAAATTAAAAACTTGCAGCTGTGGTTCAATTGGGCTCAAAAGTTAAGGTTTCTTTTCCTGCACTCCCATTATTACTAATTGCACTATATACTAACAGAAAAATAAAACTGAAATACCGTATTTATCACACCACACCACACCATCATTGCTGACGTGGCCGCCACAGCAAAGGAAGAATAAGAGAGAAGTAATGCTTTTGTGGAAAAAAAATCTTATTTCAAAAATTTCATTTTAAAACGTTTGTTATTATAGAAAGCTTATTTATTGAAAAATAATTCTGAAAAGTGTCACATATTTTTAAAAGCTTGTTCTAAAAATTTTTTTAATTTTTTTTATGTAAAATTTATTTTGAAATACACTTCAGATGTTTCGAAAAAACTTGTTTCAGAAATTTCTACCAGAAATCCTATTCCAATAACAATGTTTTACTAATTTTGGAAAGCTGACTTTGGAAGATTTCCATAACAGACAATCCAGGAGTCGCCTCATAAAAGGTAAAATAGTCATTTAAAATTATATGGGGTGCAGCCAGAGTTTATGGAGGTGCAGGAAGAAAAGGCTGACATTGGACGTCTAAAACCCACATAAACCTTACGATAACCCATTCAAAATGAAGGGATTCCTATTTCTATCTGCACCCCTGTGTTACTTTTACCCTGCACGCTTTTTCCTTTTGACTTATAACATCTGAGATGTTTTTAATATTAATTAAAAGTTAAAGAAAGAAATATTGAAATAAATTTTAGACAACTTAAAACAAGGTACACTGAAAGAAAGTAAAATTTTACAATATATATTTTTTATTATGTATATGTGTAATTAGTAAACGATGACTTCGGTTTCAATAGAAGTCAATTTTATCTGAATCAATCAATACCTACAATCAAAATGATTAATTATTTGATTCATTTCTTTCTAATGAGAATAGATTAACCAATTTTAAATACTTTAAAAAAAAGTATTTGGCAACTTCACTCACTCTTCTTAATATAATACCTTTACAATCCTCCAATAATTTTGGATGACAAAAGCGATTAATAATATAATACCAATTATAATAATGATTTGAAATGTACAAAATTAGGCAGAGCCAACATAGCAACGGCTATGTAATTAGATGGCTGAAAACAAACCCTAATTAACCGGAGCTAAGTTTACACACACACACACCTGTCAATAATTAATCAACTAATTAGTTAATTAATTAAATCAATTAAACCTGTTAACCCAACCTTCCATTTCTCATTATAAGTACCTCTCATTCTTGCCAAAATCAAACAAAAAAGAAAAATTATATATAAAAAAAAATTCTTTGTTTCTTCTTTTTTGTTTTTTCTCTCTGTCGTTTCGTTCCCTTCATCTTTGATCTCCGTGTTGAAGTTGCAGCATCAATATTCGTGAGAAAAAGAAGAAGATATAGTATATAAAGATGGGTTTTCTCCACAAGCTTTGGGACGAAACGTTGGCGGGTCCCACACCCGAAACGGGTCTGGGCAAGCTCCGAAAGTTTAACACCTCATCGGCCGGCGGCCCAACGGTGGCGGAGGATGTTCCGATCAGCCGCAGCATCACCATCATTCGGACTCACTCTGCTTTGGGAAGCACCTCAACCTCTTCTCCTGCCTCTCCTTCTTCTGTGCCTGACACCCCTTGCACCCCCTTCTCTCGTTCGTAACACCTCTCTCTATAAAGCACTGAACTTTGAGACCAACGAACACAAATTGTTCAATTTTATTTTTTTCGATTAAATCGACCGGTTTTTAAGAATGTTACGTTTAACCATTGCAGCGGAGACGCCGGGCGGTGGTGTCAAGAGATTCACGAGGAGAAAATCGTCAACGGTGGAGGGTGCTGCAAATAGAAGTCCGACAATTTACGATTGGTTCTCTGGTTTCTGTTTTGCCCTTAATATCTACGACCTTTTACAGATATGCCCCTTTGCATTTACGTGCATGTTTTGTTGTGTAAAAGTTTTCTTATTATTTTTGTTTCTGTGCTTTGTTTAGGGTGATTATGAGCGCTTTGGATCGCTACTGAGAGTGGAAATGAGATGTTTTGCTTTTGAATTGACTTGAATATCATCCCGCAGAGGCAGAGAGGGATTACGTTTTCTGTACATACAGCAACACTTATTTCAATTTCCAAAGGGAATCATGTTATATTATGCATTGCACCCTATTATTATGTACACATTATATGGTATAAAGTATATGAATACATGAGTACTACCTATTAATAAAATGGCTCAGGTGATTTGCAGGGTCTATCTTCAAGATTGAGTCAATGCTTCATGGGATTCCAAGGTTGTGAAAGAGTAGAAAACCAGCTTTTGTATATATGCTTTTTTGTTTTTCTTCTTCTTTTGAGTGTAAATATGACTTCTGTACTCTCATATCTCTGTTGTGAATTCAATGAAGCTTGAAAATAGTTATTGTATATAAATATATGTTTCTGGTGCTTAGTAACGTATCTTCATACATACATAATCCAAAGGTTGAACATGTGTCAGCTATTAACTTAAATAGATGATTAAGGACTAAAAGAGCAATTATTATTTGAGGAAATTAAGAGGTAAATGCTAGGATGACACTTCCTTAGAAACTAAGCATTCTATATCAATTTTTTGTCAAAATCTGAAAGGACAAGTTATGGTTTGACCCCAGCTTGGTTTAGGTTGAAGCAGTCTTCACCTTCTCGATCAGATCAGCAGCATCTTGGACGGTGGAGATGTTCTCAGCTCCACCTTCTCCTATAGAAATGTCAAACTTTTCTTCCAAAGCCATCATGATTTCAACCTGTTTAAATTTAGGCATATCAGAACATATGTAAGATTAATACTTGTTTATCTTCTATCATGTAAGATATACAACTGAAAAAACAGTGCTAGAATTTGAGGCCTCACTGTGTCAAGAGAATCAGCACCCAACTCTGAAAATTTAGTTTTCGGAGTCACTGTGGTTTCATCAATAGAAAGTTGCTTCGCAATTGTGCATTGCACAATTTGCAGAGTTTCTGGTTGAGCCTTCAGCCAGTAAATGGAACAACACATAAGAGAATCATAACAAAACAATAGACTTATGAGAAAAAGTATTTATCATGAGAAAATGGGAGAAAGAAATTATTACAACAGAGCAAGAGATTGTAGTATTAATGCCAGCAGAGCGTGTAAATGTAACTTTTGTTGCCTTTTTCAACTGGACTTTGTTTACTTGTTCTAGCCCTATAAATACAGAGCTTCCCTGCATAAGAAAACAAATTTACACATTTCATGAAAAGCAATCATGTTTAAGTTGAAAAGAATCACTACAGACAACAAAACTCTCCCTCTGATAGAATATTAGCACAATTAAGGACTTGAATTTTAGATTACTGGTTAAGTTAGAACAATTTTGAGTTAGTTAATCCATGCGTCTGCTACTTAAACAACTGGTACAAGATACAAACTTATTTTGATGAAGAAAATGGTGTCTGTCATACCATTGTGGACACTTTCTTCATTTGGTGAGTGGTTGTTGCTCTGACCCCAGAATTGAAGGAGAGGGTAGCCAATGAAGTTGAAGAAAAGGATAGAATAGAAGCCATGACTTATTTTGGGAAGTGCTCAACCAGAAAAATAGAACTCTTAAGAGGCAAGAACTTTATTGACTATATGGTTGATGCCATTGAAAATATAATATATATATATATATATATATATATATATATATATATATATATATATAT
>Ga0209589_1007290_pt1 | contig 17863 bp, 9 predicted proteins | sample CowpeawhiteBW_FD_187525 | JGI IMG/M metagenome (GOLD analysis project Ga0209589, IMG submission 187525) | Root nodule microbial communities of legume samples collected from California USA - Cow pea white BW (SPAdes) (version 2) | ecosystem: Host-associated > Plants > Roots > Nodule | place: USA...
ACATAAGCAAAAAAAAAAAAGGGAACTGGGGGGAGGTCTTCGGGAGCTTACACAGAGAAGAAAGAAAATTGGAAAGGGCAGAGATAGCAAGAGCAGCGAAAAGCAAGAAGAAAGGAGAACAGAAGCGAAAAAGAGAGGGGAGAATCGTTTGAGTCACAAAGAGACTGATAGGGAGGACTGTAAGAGGTAAACACTTCGTTTGCATACTTGAATGTGAATCTGGTTCGTTTGCATACTTGAATGTGAATCTGGCGCAGTTGCATCGTGCTTGAGAATGAACATAATGTAATCATATATACTGGGCTTTGGCTTGTCATTTTTATTTTATTTGGCTCATTGAATCTGTTGTGTGCATTACTACATTACTGTTGAATCCGTATGCATATCTTCCATCATCACTCTCGTCATTCTCGCACCCTCATCGTACCTCCCCCTTTAAAAAGTTTCATCGCCATCATTCATCCTCGCCCACCTGCAAGAAGCTACCAAACCAGAACCCAAACACGGAACACCACAAGCAAACAGTAGAAGACATCCTCACTGTAGTATCATCTTTGCTTACTCGTTCACCATAACCTTCATCCTACACCTGCACAAAAGCCAGAGAGAACAGAACCCACATGCTTAGAACACATTGACATACTCTCGATCATCTTCTTCACGCTGCAACCCCAACTTCTCACCACAAATCAACCAATCTCGCACAGTATACCAAACACTCGCGTCTCAAATTCACCGAAATAACCCAACACAAATCAAAAAAAAAATAAGAGGATAGAAACCCTCGCCGGCGGCGGCCGCCGGCGATTCGAAGCTCGTCGACGGTGGAACGTGATCGCGTGACGCTCTCGAACCGGGTCGCGGTGTGGTCGGCACGGTGGTGGCGAGTTGAGGGAGTCACAACGCCTTTCTCTCTCGCGGAAGAAGAGAGGCAAGGATTGGGATGAGTGGGCGCTGGTGTGACGTCGACGACGGCCGGAGTCGTTGATCGCAATCTCCGGCGGGCAAAGCCGCGCAGCCGTGAGGAGGATTGGCTTCGTCTCGTGGTCGCGCGAGGGAAGAAGTGGCCTGTCTCGTGCAAGAAGAAGAATGAAAGGCTTGGGGCGCAGCGGTGACGGTTTGGGGGGCGAAGGCCGGAGTTCGAGCTCCCATGGCGCTCGCGTGTCCCGATCGCGGTGGTCGGTGGCGTGGACGCCGTCGACGGCTGTGGGCGTTGTGTAACGCGCTGGGGAAGACGTTGTGGGCGTTGTGGACGCCGGTGCAGGGGTGCGTGAATCGAATAACGGCGTCGTCGCCGGCGGGGCTTGCGACGGTGGTTGGCGTCGTCACCGGTGAGTCAGGCGGTGCAGGGCGCGGTCCCAGAAGTCGGAGTTGTGGTGGTGTCGAGGGGAAGGGGCTGCCGCACAGTGGAGAGGAGAAGCTTTTTCTTAATTAGGGTTAGTTAGGATGGAGATTGGGGCTGAACACTCTCTGCGCACCCCACTTCTTTCAGCTGCACCCCTCCTGGTTTTGGATCTATTAGGATTTACCACATACACCCCTCTTTTACATCAACCACACCCTCCTCCTTTCTTTTCGAGCACCCCCATTTTTAATTCCTGCACCTCCATTTTGTGTTTCTTTAGCACACCCCTTTATTTATTACCCGCACCCCTATCTCTTATTTTTGTTGAGTTTGTTTATTTCCTCGCGCACCTCCACAATTACTAATCCTGCACCCCTTCACACACTTTGTACTCCTATTTTGGATTTGTTTTATATTTTACTAGCTACACCACCACCTTTAATAAACACACCCCATTTACTTCATATACCTCCCACTAATCACTCACACACCCTCATGTTTTGTTTCCCACTCTCACCCTTCTTAATTAAATTATTTCTTTTTGTTTATTTATTTATTTTTTATTTCCTAGGAAAACAAATATATTTGAAAATTATTAAAAATTACAAAAAAATAGAAAAAATCTAAAAAACCAAAAATGGTTTTCTTTTTAAATAATTTCGTCCTTTTATTTATTTATTATTTTATTTTTATTATTTTTGAGAAAAAAAAACAAAATATATTTGAAAAGTATTAAAAATCACAAAAAAAAGAAAAATAGAAAATCTAAAAAAAAATGAAAAATTTTCTCTTTCACTTTATTGTGCCTGTCCGGTCGCTCGCACTGTGTGACACTTATTGTCTAAAAATACCAAAAATAGTTTCTTTTCTCTTTTAGTGTCTGTCCGACCGTTCGCGTCGTGTGACACATATTTTCAAGTAATTCAAAAATACCAAAAATACAAAATTTTCAAAAGTACAAAAAAAATCTCAACATTTTCAAACAAACAAGCTTTTCTAAAGAACTACGTAACCCTGATTTCTCATTTTGAATGAGAATACGTAGGACCAAGGTCAATCCTTGTCGGGCCCAAAAAAATTAAAAAATATTTACGTTTCTTTTTTTAGCATTTTTTGTCTTATTATTTTTGGGGAAAATTAACATTTTAAAAATCACATCGACTTTGCATTTTTAATTAAAGGTACCGCCCTCGGGCGGGCGCGGTAGGGTGCTAACACCTTCCTTACGCGTAACCGACTCCCGGATCCAAAATTTGGTTTTTCGCAGACTTGTTTTATTTTTATGGTTTTCCATAGTTTTCCAGAATAACTATGGTGGCGACTCCAAATCTCTTTTTAAACCCGTTTTCTTTTTTTGGTTGTCTTCCCGTCGCGATTTCGGTTGCGACAAAGTCGTTTTTCAAGAGCCAAGTTATAACTGCTAGTGATAATCGATTACCATTCGTGGTAATCGATTATCTTAAGTAGGTTTTGAAAAATAGAATTTTTTTTAAGTTGATAATCGATTATTATAAGTTGGTAATCGATTACCATAGTGATTTTTGCGAAAAATGAGTTTCTCTCAGAGGAGTTGCGAGCTGGCTGTTGTTCTAACAATTTTGCACCTAACTAGAAAAAACACCTAACTAGAAAAAGATTAAACATAAACTATATGGTCTTCAATATCTTCAAGTGTTTTCTTTAGCATCTTTATCATCATCAAAATCTTTTAATCAATCTTTGTCAACAGGCACCACCATCGCAATGCATGAGTAGATTATAAAAAGAAAAAATAAAAGTTGAGAGTTGTAGAGCTATGAACCCCAAAACATGCTTCTGTCTGAGTGGAATGAATGATGTTGGATTGAACTAAGCTAGAAAATTGATTGGGAGCGATGAGGATGGATGACGTAGTGTGCATTGGAGTAGCAATTTTCACACAGGTCATCGATTATGTAAATATAATAAATAAACCTTCATATCTCATTTACAGGAACGCATGCCTTAAGCATATATGGATGGAATGGCTATTATTTTCCATTTTTAGGCCACTGGAACTTTAGAAAAGAAAACATGATATATTTATTAAAAGTGAAAAATTGAAGCTATAATTAATATATACATTTATTTTTTTATTCAGACTTAACGTCTTTGTCCACGTTATTTTCATGTTTCTACTTAGCTTAAGAACTTAACATAGTTAGAGGGACGCTAATTAACTCAACATTTACCATATGTAATAAAACATCTTTTACTTCATGATCACATATGTCAACATAAATAAATTTATATTAATTTTTATTTGATTATTACTTTGTGTCGGCTTAGAGAGAGGGCTTCACCCACTCTATTATTTTTATTTATTCTTAAATCGTTTCAGAGTCGACTTAACCCGATGTTTCTTAACACTAGTATAATCTTTTATATTACATGAGATCTTTCTTACAAATTTGTTAAAAAAATTACAAGAAAAGACCATGTTCTGTTTTCTAAAAATCTTAATTGGTAGGTAATTTCTTCGTGGGTAATTATTTCCTACAAAATTATAATTGTCACAAGTGTTTCTTACAAAATTTATTGCGAAAAGTATTTTATACAAAATATTTTGCAAAAAAGTTGGTGTAGCAATTTCTTGCAATTTTTTTTTTTCACAACAAAATTTGTCAGTATTTTTTAGAACAAATTTTCAAAACAAAATTGATAGGAAATATGAGTTTTTTTAGTAGTATAAATATCCACACCATTTTATAGAATCTGAAATCCAGTATTATTAGAGTGACAGTTGTTCACATTATTCACATCATCACCTGGGGTAGTTTATGAGAACTCATTTCATTGATTTGACAATGTTTTCTGTGATGATGATTTAACTCTTTTAGACCATTAATTTTTTTCATTTTAATCTTCAAACGCATAACATTATTAATACAATACGGGAGTTGGACAAGTTGGATAATGGGAGCACTTTAGAGGATGACCAAAGAGTAGAGAGAAAGGAGCTCTTTAGTGAACTCAGTGTAATGAGTCACAGGCAAGAAGCGATTTGAAAACAAAAGTCAAGAGCTAAATGGATAGAAAAAGGCGATTCTAATTCTAAGAATTTTCACTAGTGAATTGGAGAAGAAAGAAAAATGAGATCAAAGGTGTGGATATCCTCGAACAATGGTGTGAGAAACCATATGTGGTGAAAGTGATTGTAAAGGATTACTTTAAACAAAGACTTACAGACCCAACACCATTCCAAATTAGGTTTGGAAAAATAGTTTAATTTTATAACTGGGCAAGATAATGAAAAGCTAATTGGGGTGATTTCAGAAGGTGAAATTAAAGCAGCTGTATGGCAGTGTGATGGCACTAAGAGTCCTGGACCAGATGTGTTTAATTTTGGATTTATTAAAAAGCGTTGAGAAATTGTTAAAAGGGATGTGGAACAAGCTATAACTGATTTTCAGGTAAATAACTTCATTCCAAAAGGGTGTAATGCTTCTTTCATATCCTTGATACCCAAAACAGATAACCTTATTGGCTTACATGAATACAGACCTATTTCCTTGGTGGGCTGCATATATTAAATAATAGCTAAAATCCTATCTAATAAACTTAAGCTTATTTTGCCTAGTCTAATTGACAGAAAACAATATGCTTTTATTGGGGGTAGAGGTTTATTAGATAGTGTTGTTGTGGCTAATGAAGTAATTGAGGAAGCACGCAATAACAAGTAGCAATTCTTGATAGTAAAGTTGGATTTTGAAAAGGCATATGACTCAGTTAGTTGGGATTTCTTATACTATATGTTGGGCACATTGGGGTTTGGAACTAAATAGGTAAGTTGGATAAAAGCATGCCTTGAGTCATCCACAATTTCTGTCCTTGTGAATTGTAGCCCAACTCAAGAGTTCCCTCCAACAAGAGGATTAAGGCAAGGGGACCCTTTAGCACCTCTCTTATTCCTCCTAGTTGTAGAAGGGTTGTCGGGCTTAGTCAGACAAGTCGATAAGATGAATTTGCTTGAAGGCATAAGGGTAGGGAGAAATAAGCTTAATGTCAATATGCTGCAATTTGCAGATGATACTTTGTTCTTTGGCAAGCCAAGTTCTAACGATATAGTTGTTATTAAAAGTATCCTCAGATGCTTTGAACTTGCATCAGATCTTAAGATTAATTTCCATAAAAGTAAGGTAGGAGGTGTGGGGGTTGGGGAAGATGAATTGTTAAGAAGCTCTAATATACTCAATTGTGGATTAACAAATGTCCAATTCAAGTATCTAGGTGTATGTGTGGGAGGAAATCCTAGAAGGAAGCAATTTTGGGAGCTTGTAATGAATAAAATAAAGAAAAAATTAACTCGATGGAAAGGAAGGTTCTTATCTTTTGTTGGGAGAGTGTGCTTACTTAAATCGGTTTTGACATCTGTACCATTGTATTATATGTCTTTATTCAAAATGTCGATCATAGTTAGCAAATATATAATGAGAATACAAAGAAAATTCTTATGGGGTTGGCGCGCAAAAGGGAGAAAAATAGCATGGGTGAAATGGGCAACTTTATGTAAACCAAGGGGGGAGGGTGGTTTAGGTATCAAAAGTATAAAACTATTCAACAAAGCTCTGTTGGCTAAGTGGAAGTGGAGATTAGGTATTGATGAAAAGGGGCTATGGAAAGATATCTTAGAGTCTATATATGGATCTTGGAAAAGTCAGGATGATAGAAAGACTATTCAAAGTGAATATAGATGGTGGAAAGATTTAAGAAAGATTTGTGGATCAAGTGATGACAGAAAATGGTTTGAAGAGAATGTGAGGTGGAAAGTAGGTTCAGGAAGTAGAATTTTGTTTTGGGAAGACAAATGGACGGGAGATAGATCACTTAAGGAGGCTTATCCTAGGTTATATGCACTACAAGAAAATGTCTTATTAGTAACCAATTTTAGTGACTAAAAGTTGTTAGCCACTATAGTGACCAATTTAGATACCAATTTACAAAATTAAAATTTATTAGTTACTAAAATAGTCACTAATATAAATAAAAAATTATAATTGGTCACTAAATTTGTCACTAATTAATTAGAGAGCAATTTAGTAACTAAGTTATTTTAGTAGCCAAAACTTAGGTAGCTAATTTTTAGTGACCATTTTTCTTTGGTAGCCAAAACTATGGTAGTTAATTTTAAAAACCAATTTAGTGACTAATTATAATTTTTTATTCATAATAGTAACTATTTTAGTAACCAATAATTTGTTTACTTTGTGAACTTGTATCTAAATTAGTAATTATAGTAACTAACAATTTTTGGTCACTAAAATTGGTTACTAATGAAGCATTTTTTTGTAGTGATGCCAACACATATAACAAAAACAAAACAATAAGCGAATGCGGGAAGTGGGACAATGATAGATGGGAATGGATTTTGTCTTGGAGAAGACATTGCTTTGAATGGGAGAAGCCTCAAATTGAAACGTTCTTGGAAGTAATTGATAGCAAAACTCTTGTTAGAGGAAGAAGCGATATGTGGATGTGGAATAATGGGAAAGATATGATATACACGGTTAAGTCAGCATATAATTTGTTGCAAGGTTCATGCCCTTCAAATAAAACACAATTCTTTGAGGGCTTTTGGAGAGTAAAGGTTATACCATCTGCAAAGTTCTTTGTATGGCGGACTATTCTAAATGGGGTGCCGGCAATGATTAACTTAAGGCATAGAGGGGTCTTTTTAAACAATGTTAGTTGTGTTATGTGCGGTGAGCAGGATGAGACCATCAACCATCTTCTGATTACTTGTAAATTGACTACCAACATATGGAATATATGTAATGTAAGACCCGAGAAATTTAAAAAATTAATTAAATAATTATTTAATAAATGCAGGTAGTAGGAGCCTTTAAGGCATTTATTGCGGAATGCTATGACGTGGAAGCAAGGGAGAACCAAGGGCTATTCAAGTTTTAAGCAAAGGAAACCAGGTTAGGGGAACTGAACCTCGTAATTTTGATGTTATATTTGATAAATTTATCATATATGATCATTTGTGATGTTAATTTAGTCTTTCCGATAAAACTTGAAATTTAGATGCAACCAACGTCCCAAGTATTTGGGTTTACTATAAGCGCATCTAATGTGAAAGAAATAAAGGTCACAGCTAACATTAATCACTTTAGAATTAGCACCGGTAATTTCTCGCATCAATGGATAAAATGAATTATGATTGAGGGATGCCGTAGATGCAAACAATTTGAATATGACTAGTTCTCTTTCTAAACAACAATAATAGACTATTTGCAGATATTTCATTATATCTGGAATACAAAATGGATAAACCAAACAATTTCAATAGATTCTGATTAACACAAATCAGATAACCTTGATAGAATCCCTGTTATTTTATTTAAATTATCGTTTTAACATAGCACTACAGACAGTGTCCATTTAGCGTGTTGGTGGCAACTTTTGGGTCGGATTATGTAGCTTTCTTTTTGGTTCTTTCGTTGTTATTTAGTTCCCTTTAAAATTCTAGGTTACATATAATTGATAGAAACCCACGGGTCTACCTTGAGGTGTATTTCATTCTTCATAATATTATAACTTTTTTTTTCTCTTGCTATATGTATGTCAGAAATTCGGTTTAAAGTGAAGCGTGTGGTTTATATACATCATGCTAATATATATGTTTATATAATACACTAAAATACTATATGTTATATAATATATTAAAATATTATACGTATAACTTAAAGTGAAATGAATTAAAGTATATAATATATTAAAATATTATATTTAACATTTACGTAAAGTGAAATGGATGGAAGTCATTATAATATTATTTTGTGCTTGGTTATGTTTCTATTGGTTATGTTTCTATGGTTTGCGCTAATATATTTGGTTATTTTGTTTAATTGGGTTACATCGTTATACATACATTGTATGTGGAACGGGGTTGTCGGTTAGGGAGCTCTCTTTTGAGTTAAATGGTTGAGTATATGTGCACTTAAATGAATAAATGAATAAGTGTTAATACTAATCCTAAGTTCACATAAGGAATTGTGAGCAATGAGGACAATATTTATCAAGGTTTATGGATTTTGGGTGAGTGTTGAGGAATAAAGATTGTGATAAAAAATGTGCAAAATGGTGAAAAATCAATACAACTCACTGTATTGATGTAATGTTTGGCAGCAAGGCTTGGACCGTTAGGCGATAGCTACGTTTTCATGAAGGTCATTGTGACGTGAGGCGTTTAGAGGTAAGAAGTGTCCTGCCAGGCGATAACTACAGGCATGAGCACCAGAGACGGGTTTGCGCCTGGCGGTACGTGTCTTGTACATCCCGACAGGATATTACGGATTTAATAATAAGTAAAGAAATCATAAACATTTTATTTAATAATACCTCATTTCCCAAAATGCGGGAAATTTAAATTTTTATTACTGCCAAATGTAATTCCAAAACCATAGTTTATAAAACTGAATTAATAAACAAAATGTCTCTTAAGAGTTTACAAATCATCTCCAAAACATAATAATTAAAAGACTCCCATGCTATCCCCGCTCTATGGCTAAGTCTCACCAGCACCACCTGCATCAACATCAGCTGCTCACGTGTACCGCACACACGATCATCGCCAAACACAAGCAGATAGGGAGAGCTTAACAGATTAAACATATAAAAGGGCATACACATATATAACACACAAATATATGTAGACAACACATTCATCCCAGATGAAGTCCAACCCATCTAATTCATTCCACCTGGCCACAACTAGGTTATTTGTGTTCTACTTCTCCTAGTGATCACCCCAAGGTGACTTGCTGCCATACCTATCGACCATAACCAATAGAGCACGTGCGAGAAAACATTGCTATGGATTATACACCGTAACGCCAAGTGGAGTTCCCAAATACGAACATAGTTCGTAACGTCCCAAGACTACCAAACTCGTTAGCTATTGACTGAGGAGGGCAATCTATCTGGACCCATTTGTACTGGCCACAACCAGCACACTCACAGCGGCAACACTCGCCAACCCGAGCTCAACTCAAGGGTTCCTCGTGTTCATCCGCCATCCCGAGCTCAACTCGAGGGATGCCATTCCAAGCTCAAGTCGAGGAATGCTACGTGCTTAACCCCTATCCCGAGCTTAACTCAAGGGATACGTTCCGAGCTCAACTCAAGGAACCCAGCAATCCCACCTTTGAACATCACCAGAAGCCTTATAGATCACGCCTGCAGAATCCAAAAAGTAGGACTTAATACAACCAAATCGCCTAGCGGGGGACACGTACCGCTAGGCGCTAGCAGCTTCTAAACCGCTTGACAGAGGACACGTACCACCAGGCGTCAAGCGCCTAAGAACCATCAATTTCTACAACCACCGCTTGGCGGGACAGTCCACAGCGCCAGGCGAACGCTCTCCAGGAGGCTGTTTTTTCTACCGCTATCGCCTGGCAGGACCTTCCCCTCGCTAGGCGCCACCTGCATCAGAACCCCACTGTTTCCATGCTATCGCTTGGCGGTTGCTACTATGCTGCCAAGCGCTGCACCAGTAACTTGTGACAACAAGAAATTTCCAATCCTCTGATCCGCTGATTGCTCAAACTTGACCCTATAACCTACATCATTTTCACCCCAACTTGGTTGGTTCACATCTATACACTTCACACTAAATTGGATTTTTCTCCAACATCACTAGATCAGTTACTTAGCTAGGTTTCTCTCTCCATTCTAGTTTAACAATTTAGTTGCTTCTTAACACAAGTTGCCAACAGTACTTGTTTATGAATGTCACATTTGCCTCAATACTAGAGTCACTCTCGTAATTATTCAAAATCCTGATTCTCATTGCACCATACCTTAGCTTGCCTAAATCTTGAATTCCCATCCCATTTAAAATATATTCTTTGTTCCTTTGAACGGCTTTCCCACCTGGTCATACAGTTCCTTAATCTAGTAATCCAATTTCTACTTTATCATGACTAAGCTTTAATAAGAGTTATACTAAATATTCTCACCTAAACACACCTCCTCGTCCATCCCTCATTCTCAGACTATACACCACCAACCCCGATTATATTTTCCAATATCCATTGCACATCAAAACCTCCAAAATAGAACTACACCCCGCAGCCACGCAGAGATGCTAACCTTGCGTTGGCGCCTGGCGGCTAACCCCGTGCCGCCAAGCGGTGCATGCCTTTCTGGGCAGTTTCCCAGAACTCCATCACCCTGTGCGAATCTGAAACACCAAACACTCCTCTTTGTTCCTTAAATCTTTCCATTGAATTCACTTCCATTATGTAATTAAGATGAACACTCCTGTTAAACCCCCATTATACATAATTTTATTATATTGCTCACTTCGTTTACCCAATATGCGAAATCCCCAATTTCAACCCTAAAATTTACCTTCGTACTGTTCCATCAATTTTCTCCATTAATTATACTTAATTCATAGAAATACCACATTATATCATCACTTAACAGCTTTCACAGGATTTCCCTACGATCAAAAACAACCCAGAATCACAGAATTCCAAAATCGAACCACATTGGTTCGCGTCGCCTGGCGGTTCGACAGTCATTGCCAGGCGCTTTATCAAAAACCCAAAAAAACTGGTGCAAAGCTTCATGTCGCCTGACGGTCGGGAGCTTATCGCCAGGCGGTTCCTCATCAGGAACCCATAAATGGCCAGAACTGCATGTGCCGCCTAGCGGCTAAAAACAACCCGCCAGGCGGTTTCTGGAATTTTTCCAGAATCCCAAAAATACAACCAGAAACGAACAGTACTCAAATAGTTCAACATATATCATGCAATTCGAAACAAATAATAAAATTCTAACGTATAAAACTCCCATAACCTGGATCCTTTTGCTTATAAGTGGATTGCTTGAGAGCTCCCAATGATTACCAATGGCCTCCCTTTTGGCTTCCTCTAAATTCAGCCCCAAACCTCACTCAAACCTCACAAATCTCAATAATTTTCGTGCTCTAACTCTAAGTACAATCCCAACTTGCCAAAACCCTCACTCTCACCACAATTTTCCCTTTTAAACTTGACTTTAATGTGGTTTAATTGCACAAAAACGAAAATGGCATAATGCTAATGTTAATTATCATTTATTTGGCCTTTATGGTTTGTTTTTCAGCTACCCATGGCTGCTCATTAACCATCTAGGTTTTTTATGCCTTTCCACCTTCATGCTAAAAGAATTATTGACAAAAAGAAAGTTTAATTTGGGTTTACCAAGGTTTGAACCAACAACCATGCACATGCCAAGTCAATGCCAAACCATCGTACTAATTCATGTTTCTTACTAACTAAAAAAATTCAATCATTATGTCATAATAAACATGATCAATCGTATTATTAAAAAAATAATAATTAAATAACACACAAATGGTATACATAGAACTTAAACCCAAGTCCTCTCACAGATCAAAGTACTCTCAACCACTTGAGCTAGTACTTTTCCACGTCATACTAATCATAATTTAATGCCATAAAGGCTTCTACTACCCGCATTAATTAATTAATTAAATTCCATGGGTCTTACATGTCCCTCGCCAGGCGATCTAGAAGCGGGCAGCTCCTGGCGCTTCGTGAGCAGTGCAGGCGGTTTTGCTGCAATAGATTGGTGTTATGCTTGCTGTGGTGTGTGTAATCTACAAGGCTTCTAGGATATCTAAAGGTCGGCTTGCTGGTGTTCCTTGAGTTGTGGCTCAGAACGTATCCCTTGAGTTAAGCTCGGGATAGGGGTTAAACACCTGGCATTCCTCGAGTTGAGCTCAGAATGGCATCCCTCGAGTTGAGCTCGGGATGGCGGATGAACACGAGGAACCCTTGAGTTGAGCTCGGGTTGGCGAGTGTTGCCGGTGTGAGTGTGCTGGTTGTGGCCAGTACGGATGGGTCCAGATAGATTGCCCTCCTCAGTAAATAGCTGACGAGTTTGGTAGTCTTGGGACGTTATTACCTATGTTCATATTTGGGAACTCCACCTGGTGTTACGGTGTATGATGTGTAGCATGGTTTCCCGCACGTGCTCTATTGGTTGTGACCGATAGCTATGGCAGCAAGGCATCTTGAGGTACTCACTAGAAGACGTAGAACACGATTAACATGGTTGTGGCCATGTGGTATGGAATCAAATGAAGGAATTCCTTTGGTGTGATTATGTGATATATATAATTGTGCCATGTATATATATGTTTATTTTGTTAGCTCACCCTATCTGCTTGTGTTTGGCGATGATCATGTACGCGGTACATGGGAGCAGATGATGTTGTAGGTGGATCTAGTGAGGCTTAGAGTTGGAGCGGAGCTAGACTGGGATCCTAATTTTTTACATAGAGTTTATTATGTTTTGGAATAATTTGTAATAATTTACATTATTAGACTTGGATTTTATTATGGATTTTATATTGAATTATAATAGAGATTTTGACAAACTTTTATTACTAAATAAAAGTTGAAAATTCCCGCGTTTTTGGGTAATGGATTTATAATTAATGAGATTTTATTTTCTTATTTTATTTTAATTATTTAAACCCGTAATATCTGGCAGGGATGTTACATGTAACAAATGGACTGGGAACTTGGGGGTAAGCCATAACCAAATTCAAGCACATTTTGAGCATTTTAATCTTTTAGAGCTAGACCTCAAAGGTAATATGTTATGGAAAGGGGTGTGGATTGCTATAGTATAGACATTATGGAATCATAGGAACAATATTGTTTTTAGGAATGGTGTACCAGACCCTGAGGAGATCTTTAGTTTGACCCAAGTGAAGGTATGTGCATGGTTGAAAAATAAAATGAAAAATATAAATTTTTCATTTTATGATTGGTGCCTATGTTGTAGGGAGAGGGCTACCTGGAAATTCATTGGAACCACTTTTTTCACTTGCATTTCAATATGCAAGAGGAGTGGTTGTAATTTGTGACAAGCTGATATTTTGTGCTTGAGGGCAAAGTATAACATAAATGAGTAAAAGAATACCCTAATGTACTTACTTTACTTATATGTACCAGATAATATTTATAATCCTTTGTGAAAATCTACAAGAAGATGGAAATGTTCTTGGTAACTAAAACTATATGATATATTTGTTGGTTTTGTAATTGATGAACTAGTTATTTTCTGTGTAAAAGGGTTAAAGCACCCCAAGTACTTTATTATTAATATATCATTTATTTGCATTTAAAAAAAAACACAGATCATCGATTATGTAAATATAATAAATAAACCTTCATATCTCATTTACGGAAACACATGCCTTAAGCATATATCCATGGAATGGCTATTCATTTTCCATTTTTAGGCCACTGGAACTTTAGAAAAGAAAACATAATATATTTATTAAAAGTGAAAAATTGAAGCTATATACATTTATTTTTTTATTCAGACTTAACGTCTTTATCCACGTTATTTTCATGTTTCTACTTAACTTAAGCACTTAACATAGTTAGAGGGACGCTAATCAACTCAACATTTACCATATGTAATAAAACATCTTTTACTTCATGTTATGTCAACATAAATAAATTTATATTAATTTTTATTTGATTATTACTTTGTGTCGGCTTAGAGAGAGTGGGTGAAGCCCACTCTATTATTTTTATTTATTTTTAAATCATTTCAGAGTAGACTTAACCCGGTATTCCTTAATACTACTGTAATCTTTTATATTACATGGAATATTTCTTACAAATTTGTTAAAAAAATTCAAGAAAAGACTTTATTCTATTTTTCTAAAATTTTTAATATTTTACAAAATTTGTTGCGAAAAGTATTTTATACAAAATATTTTACAAAAAAGTTGGTAACAATTTCTTGTAATTTTTTTCCATAACAAAATTTATAAATATTTTCTTAGAACAAATTTTCAAAACAAAATTGATAAGAAATATGAGTTTTTTTAATAATATAAATATCCACACCATTTTATAGAATCTGAAATTTGTATTCTTGGAGTGACCGTTCTTCACATTATTCACATCATCACCCGGGGTAGTATATGAGAACTCATTGCATTGATTTGACAATGTTTTCTGTGATGATGATTTAACTCTTGTAGACCATCAAATTTTTTCATTTTAAATAGTTTTAATTTATTCGTTTGATAAACTAACCACTTGGTAGGCAAATTTTTCAGCTCGATTCAGAATGAGTTGTACAGTTGAGATTTCCAGTATATATGAAGGTTGGTTAAAAGTTAGAATGTTTGTCTCTTATTTCTTTTCTTGTAAGATCCTTTTGTTTAAAACTATAAACAATTTTTGTAATTTGAACATTGTATTTTACTAACCGTGATATATTGACTACGCAGTGCAGGGTGAACTTGGAAAGCCAAGCTTGTTGCAACCTGACAAAGAAAAATCTCTATATATATTAATTGCAGAGTTGGACTGCAGAACCAGCTTCTGAGTTTGCTTGTTCTATTACTTTTCTTGCTTCTCTTTTCCTTTTTATGTCATTCAACTTTAAGTACAATATGCTTATTCTATTTTCTTGGCTGAAGATTATACTCACTACCATATGCTTTTCCTTCCTTCTATTGAACTCATTACTTTTAATTACTAATTATATAACAATCTTATGTTAAGTACAAAATGCAGTGTGGTGATAGGTGTACGACAAAAACATTGGGCAGCAACAATTTATTTTTAACAAACTAATATATGGAATTATGCTCTTTGCGTACTATAATTTGATATAGTGTTAGCATTCAAAGTACAAGTTTATCAACATAAAATTTAGTCCACAACAATAATAGATTTTAATCCAAAAAAAAAGCCAAAAGAATAGATAGATGTACGTCTTCCTATTGTCAAGGGTTAGTATATCCAGATTATTGTCATTAATAAATAATATTACTGGAAGTGGATCAAATCTATGTATTATCTATACACAAGCAAACAAATGCATTCATCTTTTACAATCCCTCCCCAAGCCGAAGCCAAAAAAAAAAAAAGCAAAGAAGTCCCATTAGAGTCCGTGAAATTTTGTACTTTGGACCAAAAGTTTTAATGATTCTGACATAGCAGTGAAATCCTTTCCAATGATTTTATAGAAATAATTTCAAACATCCCCACTTTGCATCATCCAAATGTGACGGACCTTGTAGGTTATTGCTCCAAGTGTGGACATCAGCTCTAGGTGTACGGATTTCATAAAAATGGATCTTGACTTCCTTCATCTATCAGACGAATTTAGTGAACCATTGATATGGAATTTTTTCATGACAAGATTTCTACGGGATTATAAGGTCCTTATACTTCATTCTTGGATTTTTTGCATCAATTCATGAACAATATTTTAATTATTTTCTTGTCAGATTTATGAGCTCTGATTGTACTTTGAGTCTGTGAAAGGAATATTTCATCTGATAAAGAAAATTGTGGAGATAGTAAAATGTAAAAATAATAATTGAAGGTAGTACGTTATGCAATTGTGAGTGGTGTGTTAGATGTTGTTTTACTTGTCATACATAAAATGGTAGAATACAAAGATATTTATAGATTTATCTCACTTACATGATTATTGTAGAACATTTTAACTAGAACTTATATAAAATGTTCTAGATTTTTTTCTTCTATCTTAGATTTTTCTACATTATTCTACAATTTTCATTATATTTCGATACTTTTATCTTAGAATTTTCTAGATTCTCGAATAACTTGCAATATACTTTAATAAGCTCCTCTTATTTTTCTGTCCTTCTATTTTATTTATTTTGTTTGGCATTCTACTTAATTGCATGCTGACATGTTCTTTATGGGCTCGACTGATTTAAAAGTGGAATCCAGTTTCTCGCTTGTTTTTTTTCCCAATAAAAGGTTATCTTGACTACAGATTTTTACTTTATCCAATGTTTATACATAGAAATATAAATAGTGGAGGTTATTTTGCACTATAAAACTTGAATTGAGTTATTTCTTTTTATCCACAATAATATTGAAATGTAATAGGTGGGAGATTGCCACTTTGCGGAAGTAAGCATTTTCCTTACAATGGAAGTTTCCTTTTTCCCTCATTTGTGTGTGCAACATGTGGTTGGACATTAAACATAAATCTCAATCTTACTTTAGAATAAATTAAGAGACTTTCTCCAATTTTTTATAGGTACCACTACAGAAAAAAAAAATACATTTTAGCCATTGACAAAGTCAGTCGTTAAATAGGTAAAATTGGTCACAAACACCCATAGTCACCGAATTAGCCACCGAAAACAAATAATAGTGAAAACTCTAATCGCAAAACAGTTAGCCACTGATTTTAAAATCGGTCGCCTAACAGTCACCGAAATTGTGGTTGCTAATTAGTCACTAAAAATTTGGTCACTTTGAACTATTGAAGACCAATCTAGCAACTGAACTTTCAGTCGCTAATTCGTTCATTAATAGGAACAAATTTTAATTTAATAAAATTATTTTCAGTCGCTAATTCGATCACAAATATATACATTTTTTAATTTAAATAAAATAATATCGGTGGCTAAATCAGTAAATCAGTGACCGATCTATTAACCAATTTTAAAATCTTGATTCCGTACCTAAATTAGTCAATGATGTTTTCCTTTTTTCCAATTTTTAATTTTTTTTAAATAATATTAACCTTATGATATATATATATATATATATATATATATATATATATATATATATATATATATATATATTATGATATGATATATTGCACAATTTAATCAAAATTCTAATTTTAGATAAATATTTTTCAAAATAATATAATAATCTAAAAAATGTTGATAATATTGTTACGTTGCTAAGATTTAATGCAAACAATACAATATTGATTAAAAGATAATTGGTCATCATAATATTTATTTCCCTTTCACTTTCTGCTACCACTAATCTAACTAGCAGGACATCTCGAAAACTATAAATCCTAGATACTGACAACCATAACACACTTGTGCCTTTTGAAAATGTGTGGCCTTGCCAAAGTCAACCTTCTCCACAAGTAGTGTCTACAATAATGGATAACCTTCAAATATAATTGTGTTCGGTGTTGACAAAATCATGTGGAAACATGGAAGCTATCCAATATATATATATATTACCCGTAGTCTAGTATAGGGTTATTATAGTTCAAATCATACCTTTCTTCTGAGGTTGTAACTCTTCTCTTCTTTCCCTTCATAAGCCTAGAAATATGTAATATAAGAGTTATTGGTAAGGAAACAAGCATTTTCTCTTCTATCACTTTAATATTGTATCTGTACTGTACCTAGCCAAACCCAGTCAAGTAAACGGTACACACGTTAAAACCACATACCATCTAGTACCCAGACACAACCAGCACTATTCATCTAGGCAGGTAGCCGGCCAAAACCGACTACTTGCCTAGAAGGTTGACCCACTTCAATACACCTCTGGAACCTGTTTTAGGACCAGCCCCACTCATGGCCCAAGCTGGGGCCCAAGCTAGAGCCCAAGTCAAGGCCCAGCCCATGAAATGGTCAAACGTCATTAATGTCTATAAATACACGTGGACCCCATCATTTAAAGGTACGCATTCATT
>Ga0209589_1007294_pt1 | contig 17858 bp, 9 predicted proteins | sample CowpeawhiteBW_FD_187525 | JGI IMG/M metagenome (GOLD analysis project Ga0209589, IMG submission 187525) | Root nodule microbial communities of legume samples collected from California USA - Cow pea white BW (SPAdes) (version 2) | ecosystem: Host-associated > Plants > Roots > Nodule | place: USA...
TCTCTTATTTTCTCCGTACATTTTATTTTATTTTTTATAAATATACTTTTATTTTGTTTATTAAATTAATAACATTACAATATCATCAATTATTAATATAATTCAAAAAATGCGTACACACAGGCGCTTTTACACTAGTATATTTTATATTTGTTCCCGTGTCATTTTAATCGAGATGGGCCTAGGAGAGGAAAGAAAAAACCCAAAAAGTCACCTCGAACGACAACAAACAGCGACCCAAAGGTTTGATGAACATGTTTGTGTCCACTCATAACAGCGCAAACTGTGTTAAATGTAAATTTGCATGGCATCGAAAACGTACTTCATCCACTTCCATAGTTGCAAGATGAATCACTTTACATTCAGATATTATTTCAAGAGAAGAATAAATATTTTCTTAGATTGAAATTATTAGAAGTGGTTATGAATAAAGTTGGATCTGTCATCTGTGTGGGTAAACTATCAAATCTTTCCCTTTTGAAGGTGGCAGCAATGGAAAAAAGAAAAGAAAAGATGAGTTTGCTTTGCATCCAACTATGTACCCTCTGTCATTCTATATTCTTCCTTGTACTTTTTAGGCCTTCAAGGTTTCTTCCCATTACTTTCGTTGTCTTGTCCTTCATCTCTGCTTTTTGAAGCATCATCATTATCCTTCTCAATAATGTTCCTCTCACTACAGGTGTACTTGTCGTTGCTGTACACACTTTTATCATCCTCTGTTGCCCTACACGTCACAACAACCTCAATTTCTTCTAATTCTGGAGTAGTTTCTAAGTCACTCACTCTTTCCATTTCCTTGCTCTTACCCCACAGCACCATGTACAATCCCATCACAATTAGCACTGCTCCTATCACACTAATTAAACATGTTTCAGTAAACTAATAACTTAATCATCATTATGGAATAATGTTAATTGAGGTGCATTAGATTTGGTACATACCTTCCTACGTATAGATTCTCATCCAACATCAAGGAACCAGCAATGGCCACTAGCACTAGCAGAAGAGGATTGAAAACAGATGCAAACAATGGACCCCTCATTCTCACACACCATGCTATCACAACAACCATTATTCCAGAAGCCACAATTCCCTGCAAAAACACCAATATATTAATTTTACTTCACAAAACTAATACGCTAATTAATTGTTAAGTGTGTATCTAGAATACCGAATATGCTGCAGCTAGAAGCCTAATGCTCCAACCCAATCTCCATTGGCTCCAATCCTTCTCAATGCACAGGGCAAAAACAGTGGCTTGAATTGCCCCCATTATTGACATCAAAGCTGTACTTGAGTGATGGCCTGGGAACTCTTTACTCATCTCAGCCTGAAGTATCATATATATAGTAATCAATTATATATAAACACAACACTGTCACTAATCAGACAAATTAGTTTCAGTAATTAATGCTTAAGCTTAAGCTAACCTGAATAATGAGCCATAATGCAAAACATAAGCAGCTTCCAAGACCACAAAAAACTCCCAGCAATTTACTTCCAGAGTCACCATTTAGTGTTTCCGTGGTACCCTTTTTATGCAAAAGGTTAATGTGGAAGTTCCAAATGTTGATTTCTACACCTTTGAGAAAGGTCAACATCATTGCCCCGCCAACTCCGGTTATCGTTCCCAACACCTTAGCCTTACCAGCTACCCTTTGGAAATTTAATTTCTCGAAACTATGGAAATTCAAAAAGAATATGTTAATTTATCAGTGTCATCTGTGATACGAAGATTGAATATCTTAATATGTTGAAGAGTGATACGTACCCGCAAGTGACGGCCAAGATAAAAGTGACTGCAGGAATGAGGTTAAAAACAGCGGAAGCAAATGTTGCTGAAATCAATTTCAAGGACTCGAAATAAAGGTTTTGGAATAGACTTCCCCTGTCACGTTATTGATTCATCATGTGAGAACATAAATAATGTCGAAAGCTTTACTCATGATACAGTTTATAATATTGTTAAACGAAATTGAGTGTACGTAATTACCCGAATAATCCACAGAAAAATGACTTCAAAATCACCCTCCAAGTCAGCGTTTGTAAGTTTTTCCTGCAAATTGGACACACTAAACATAGGAAGTATAGAAACATACGAAGCTCACGATAAACTATTGAATGATGCAAGATTATGAAAATGTCACGTAAAGATTGGCAAAGACATAAACATGCAATAATCTCAAACAATGGAAAAATTTGTGTATGGACCTTTCAAAAATAAGAGCAAGAGGAACTGTAGAAGCTGCTGCGAAAATGAGACGGTAGGCAGTGATTATTCTCACACTCATTCCATCATTTATGGCAAGTTTGTAGAGCACGTTCACGGAAGCAAATGCAATCTGCACCATCAACATCAGCAGGGCTGGTTTCAAGCCATGCACGACTTCCCCTATATCTCTCATTGCTCACACAGTGCAATCACTCACAGTCACCAACTGTTACACTAACACTTGAAGTAGATGTGTGTGTCTATGTGATCACAAGTAACTTGTGCAAAAGGGTTTGCGATTGAAGAACGTAGAAAGCGGTATGGAGTTATTTATGGCTGAAGCATGGGTTGTTTATATATAAAAAAATGGTGGGTGGAAAACACTGAGATCTGCAAATTCAAGGAAGCACCGCGAGTTAGTCAATTTGCTACATCAAGTGCATTTCATCGTGGTTTCATGGCGTTAAAGGTTAAGTCAAAAATTAATGTTTAATTTTGCAGGCATGTGTTAATGGTGTTTGCATGTACGTCAGATAGCACAGTTCACAGGATTATGTTGAGACATGGTGCTACGAGACTAGGAGCAGGGACATTCCACACTTGCCATATATTATTCAGAGTACCTTTTTCTGGTAATATATATTAATAGGACTTGGAAATTATTCACAGGAGATAAAAAGATAAAGGTGAGTGTCAAATGATATATAATTTTCCTTTTCTTTCAAGTGCTTAGTTCTTAAAGTTAGAATGTGACAAGTTAACACTCTCTGAAACTTATACTATACCATTCCATAACCCTATTTATTAATCTTTTATTCAATAATTTAATTTATATTTTATTTAAATGATTTAATTTAATACTTTATAATTATTATTTAGAGTTGTTAAATAAAACAAAAAGTAGATGGTCAAAATAATTTTTTCCTTACAACCATTCTAAACAGTTTTTTAAACATTTAGTCCAATTCAGATTAACTTCTTGATTTCTACTTTTTGGATTCGTAGTAATATGTTTGAACAAGAGTAAAATCGCAACGCGACTATATATATAATCAAGAGCAAAAATTACATGCATATATTTAAATGTTTTTGGTGTTATTTTCTAAAAACAAAACTATTTGTTTGAGGGATTTCAATGTTACTTTTCAATCAAAATTAGAGTTTCATTATAAAAACTTTGATATAGAGTTTCATCTTAGAAATGAAATTGCATTTGATGTAAATATTTACTATGTGAATTATAAAAGTGAATTTTTAATTAATTAAAAATTGTTAAAATATCTAAAAGTACTTATATTTGTCTTAAAAGCAATTGCCGTATTGGTTACTACATGTGTCAGCATGGTCGTACTTATGTATAAAAAGAATACTTAACATTCTTGTTCACAAGTTAAAAAGATTAAAAAAATGTCTACAAAGTTAAAAAAATAAAAATAAAAGATAAACTTGTTAAATATATCTTTAATATATACCAATTATCACAACCATTGTTAAACTCAAATAAGTTATCAAACGATTAATAAATATTGCCGACTGGAAGTCAAATTTGCCAAATAATTTCTTATTAAAATTTAATTTGAAAGAGTTATAGAAAAGAATTTAGTACAAAGAAAATAAATAACATAACTTAGTGTCACATCTGTGTATATAGAACTACTTTTCCTTTTGGTGTAATACAACTACCACCAAATTATAGTGCATTCCCATTGTTTTGTTGATAACTTAGATTATTTATCATTAAATCCAACAACAAGCTCTTTTCATTGATGATTGCACAACATTATAGATCGAAAAGATATCATGGTTCTTTTTTAATTTTAGTATTAGGAAAAACAACACAGAGTTAAGGAATGATAAGTCTAATTTACATTAAAAAAATGAATTAAACTTATTTTTTAATTATTCTTGATGTAGAGATATGTGTTTTTTCATACATGTGATTCAATAACTTAATAATATATAGTATCAACATATCACACTGATATTATATTAAAAAATAAGTTTGGGTTTAATTTATCTTTACAAAATCAAATTTGTAATTGAGTTAATAAAAGGAGAAAAAAATATAAAAAAAGAAACTTGTCAAACTCAAAAAAGAATTAAAGGTTGAAACAAATTCCTGGGGCTCCACTACTGAGAATCTATTTAGTGTTAAAAGACAACTCCATCTTCGTATTCAACGACCTACAAATTTGCTTGAAGTGGCAAGGGAGAAAAAAAATATTACAAGTAGTGCAGGCACATAGAAATGTTTTATTTTATAGTATTTATATAGAAAGTATTGGTACTTAATCACTGTTCTATGGAGCACCCAGATTCGTTAATTTAACCACTGTTCTAAAGTACCTTTTTACACATCTTTTCACAATACTATATTTGTTGTGTTCATGGAGTTATTTTGATGAGGAGAAAGCGTATTTTGATGTTGTAATGAGAAGTGAGAGTTCAAAATTGAAACAACTACTTCCTCTGTTGTGTGAGTAATTGGTGATGAATAATGAATGTTCTTGACTACTCTCCATTCACCACAAACGCAGCCACCACTAAGATTCACCCTATATTTTTAGTCTTGGTTACTTTAACAGCTACCAATTAATGAATGTGTGTATGTTCCATAGTTTTCAAATAGTATATTATAAATAAAATAATTGTACTTAACATATTTTTAATTTAAAAATATTCAATTCATATTCTTGGATTTTTAATGGGTAAGTCAAGTTTTATCGTGACAAAATATGTTTGTCCCACCCATTTATCTCAATACATTTTTCCTTATCTTAATTTTTGTTGGGTTTTTATCATACAAGACATAAGTTTAGTGTTTATGTTTTTTTTTCTTATATATTATTCAACTTCCATTTCTATTTAATGTATGACTTTTAACTTGTATTAAGTTGAATTTTTTTCTTGAATTTTTACCGCAATGGATGGAACATGGTTCTCATAACCCTAACACGCGTAGGGTTGAATGAAGCGAAATCAGCGTGTATTTGAAAGAGAGTTTCCATTTGGGCCTGGACCGCTATGTTGTCTGCACCCCTTTTCCTCTTCACACTTCAAAGACAGCAACACCAACGTCCTATATAAATATTCTTTATCTTAATTATATTTTAAAATTATAAAAAAAATGTAAGCTACTTTTACATGTAATTGTACATCATAAATCATTTTTAACTATTATTATTTTTATATTTTCTTAAAAAATATAAAAGCACATAATACCTATTTTTCATTAATATTTTATAAAATGAATATATTATCTGAAAAAAAGAAAACAATTAAAAATATTTTTTAATATTTTTCATTTGTATTTTATCATTAATTTTAAATTTAAGTTTCAAAAAGATAAACTAATTTTAATATTAATTAAAAGTTATAGGGATAAAAATCATATTTAACAAAAAAAATAAATAAAACATAGTAATAGTCGATGTTGAGGAGTTCGGAGAGGTGAGTGTTTTTTCCTCTCAGGAAGAGAGGGAAGAACCTTATTTTATTGGGAATCGTATAATTATAAAAAAATGTTTTAGTATTAAAATATATATTATTAACTTATAATTACCAAAAAAGTGTATGGACTTTACAAGTATAATCAGGAAATTGGATATAGTTAATGAAGTGTTAATTATAAATCGAGTTAATTACAATTGATTAATAATTAAAGATAATGATACTATGACTCTTATTTATTGACTTTCATTTTTTACTTTTTGACGTGACTTAGTGTGGATAATTGATTAATGTATTACTATCTTTTTTTTTGAACCATTTAAGGACTCACACTAAATTACATCAAAGAGTAAAGAATGAAAGTAAAAAAAAAAATGGAGTCAAAATATAATTTTTCAATAATTAATTAGTGTTCAAACACACTTAGAGAAGTGAACTCAATAAATAGAGAATTTCTTGAAAAAAATATTGTGTAGGAATGTGTAGGAGATTAATTAATGAGTATATAGTGGGAATGTTATTCATTGCCAAAAGATGCGATGGTGGAAGAAGGTATTTGGCACGTTTTGAAGGGTATCCAATCTACTTTCTGCCTCTCTTTTTTCTTTCTATTTTTGTTGGGTTTTACCAATCTTTTCAAACTCTTCAAAGATAAAACTCAGCATGAAAGCATGCATGGATGATTGGAGTAGGTTGTAGGTGGCAAGTGATCACTAAACACTTTGAGCAAAAAAAAAAGTGATTGCTTCTAATGGAAGAGGCTAAGTTTTGCTTTTGTGGGTGAAGTTGGTGGAAAATTCAGTCCATTTTCACGAGGGCTAGTGCATTCTCACCCAAAGAAGAAAGTGCACGTCAAGGACCATGCACTAATAACTTTGCTATATATATCAAAGGAAACTTGCCCCATAGTTAATGCATTTCTAAAAACCCTTTACACTATCCTCACGTTAAATACTTCAATTCAACTCTACTGAGAGGGTACGAAAGATTAAAGATTTTCTTTTTCAGCAATGAAAGTTGTACAAGATTGAAGATATAAAAAAAGTTTTAAAAGTTTTGTCTCTCTTTAGTTTATTCAGAAACAAAATAATGGAATCCTGCGACCCCCACTAACCTAACTCTCATCCTTTTTCTGCTACTTTACATGTGTTCTTTGGCTTGGGTGTGCACTATTTGTGGTTTAACCAAGTAGCATGAAACATCAAAAATGACATTTGCTTCTCCTTTTAGATCCCAACCTACATCAACTTCAAAGTTACAATCTCAAACAATTGTCCAAGAAACACGCTTAAAAGTATTTTAAAAGGAAAATGATTTTTTGACTACTAAATTTTAATAATTTTTTTTATAATCTTAAGTGTCATCATCTAAGTAATTTTTATTTTTATTTTTTATTTTTAATATTTTAAAATTACTTAGAAGATCACACTTCATGTTATGAGATAAAGTGATTAAAATTTAGTAGTTAAAATATCATTATCCACCTTTTCCGAGCACATTCACCCTATTAATCAAGAAATGATATATTAATAATATATATAATTATTTGATAATTTTTTATTTGTCGTTAATAATATATATATAAAAAGTTGTAAAAACACAGGATGTTTTATCTAACCAACACCAAAATCTATTGGCTTTGTAAGATTGTATTCTGGTTCTTGAATTACGCACGCTCGTCATCTTTTTACCAAAGAACTTTTGCCTTAAAAAATGATAAAAATGGAATGGATCTGGCGAATCACTGAAAACAAGTTACACAGTTTCCCAGCCACACAAACCCACTCAAAATATTAAAATAAAATATTTTACGTGGCACGCACTTGAAGTTCAAATATGTGTATGTATGAAATAGTAATTTAGATAATATTCAATTCAACAATTCGCATCAGAGGAGAGAATAAAGTTTATGGTTTAGGTTTTTTTAAGAAAAAAAAATGGTTTTATTAACATTAAAATAAAAACCATTCATTCAAATAGCTTGAACCGAACTAATACAGTTCCATACCAAATTACAGGTTCAAATAACAAAAGAGCGTATGAAAATATTCTGATTTGATAATTCATATTTGAGATTCATGCAGCTGATGTTGACTTCCACTGCACACACTAGACTTTCACCGGAGAAGCTCCTTGTCCACTTATTAGTCTCATTTTCTTTTTCAAATGATTTATTCTGTTATCATACTCCCACAAAAATATCTATTTTTCCCAACTTTATCTTTCTTTGCTAAAAATACTGTTTAATCTATTTTTTAAAAAAAAATATAATATCTATAACATATATTTTTAAGTGAATTTTTCATTTTTTTATAAGAAAAAATTTTAAAACAAATTTACGCCAAGATATATTCATCTCATTCGTGAAATAATTTGTCCTAAAAAGTTTATAAAGATTTTAGAAGTGAATTTTAAGCCTAATTCAACCCCACAAAACTAGCTTGTAAGGTGAGGTTTGCATCTCATTTATATATTATGAATTGACCTTATCTCTAGTCGACGTGGGACTTCCAACAAGATAGAATTAATATTATTGGTTTCGCCATTTTTTTTAATTAATATTATTCACTCGTTTTATGGTTTTTACAAAAATATACTTTAAATGATTAATCAAACTTAATAGATTTGTATTCGTTTTTTATAAATGCAATTAGGAATGACATTGAAAAAGAATTAATACAATAATGTGTTGTTTAGTTATTTTTATACGGCTTAAATATACTTCTATTTCTTTCAATTGAGAAATTATATTTTTTATTTAATTAAAAAATTCTAATCCTTTGATTTGGATAAATGTTATTTTTAATTTTTGATATTAATAATATAGGGAATAATAGTCTACCCAACATCATATCATAATGTCATCTAATTTGAAAAAAATAAAAATAAAATTACCCAAAATCAAATAATTAAAACCTCAGACTTTATACTATCATGCATACACTAAAGTTTTATTGATGGCATATAGGTACAAAATTAAATAACTAATAAAGATAAAATATATTAAACATGTCTTACTAGAAATTAATACCATATTCATTTTTAACTATATCTGACAACACAAATTTCATTATAAGTTATAATGTTTAATATTATTATCTATTGCAACATATCATACATTAATTCAACCATAATTATCCTATAATTAAAATCACAATATTTATGTCCAAAACATAAACAAAAACAATAAAAAAAGAGCTAGCATAGTAAAATTTGCTTAGAAAATTTAATAAAAATATTTCTTAATTGCTTTCGGATTAAGATTTGCTTAGTGAATGAATTTATCAAATGCGCTAAACACATCAAAATATTATGGGCAGATCAAATCTAAAATTAATCATGAATCTATCTAGATAAGATCTGCTCAATAGAATTATGTCCAGTAAATATATTACACCAAATGATACACATAAAATTTAATTTCATTAGTACTACTAATGCCATTCAATTTGATCCTATCAAACTCAAATTTAAATATAAAATTAATAAAAAAAAAATCAAAGGGATAGATTACAAAGTGAATACGTAAAAGAAAGAAAAAAAGATAAAGAGGAAAGGAAAAAAAAGAAAGAAAAGGAATGGACCAGGCCCGAGGTAGTTACATTAACTTAAACACTTCTTATTAATTTTATATATATATATATATATATATATATATATATATATATATATATATATAATTAATTAATTAATTGTGAAGTCTCTAGATGTTTGTCTATTTTTTTTTATTTAAAATAAAAAAATCCCCAATTTTGGCATGTCGTATCCAAATATTAGCCTAAAATTATTTTTCAGCTGTTCGTGTTTACGAAGCCATTAAAACACAACTTTGGCGGACTCGAAGAATCATCTTTAATTACACGGCATATAAATTTCTTTAGCTAATTTAAAGGTTTTATTTGAAAGAACACATTAATTTCATGTAATTTAATCAGACTAATATTTATTCTTAATAATGACCACTCTCTTTACAATCCAGTGTGATCTTCAGTCAAAGAAAAAACATTTATTTCTTTTTCAAAGTATTAATTAAATTTAAAATAATATAAAAAATTAAGATGATTAAAAAAATTAACAAAGATAAAAACATTTATAACAAGTTATTTAACTGTTACAAAATGATGACTAACAATTTTTTTTTTGTAGCAAAGCTATTAAAACACAACGTTGACATCTTCAAATCTTATCTTTAATTACACGAGAAGTGACAGCAAACTCTAAAAATGAATTCACAATAAAAACAACCGTATCTAGAAAAACAACTTTTAATGACCTCAATCAGTAGAAAAAACTCACGATAAAATTGTCCAAAAATTAGTACAAATTAAAAATTAGGGCAATAAGATTATTAATTATAAATAATTATTACAACAATTTATATTCTTATATTTATAAATCCAAATAATGTTCTTTATTAAGTTAAATAGTATTTTTATTACGAATTGGATTTTATGTCATAGAAAAAAAATGATATTATTGTTTTTTGGTGTTATAAAAACCAGAAAAAGGAGTGTGGAAAATAATTGAGCACCACTTATTTTTGTGGAATCTACAGTGCACTGACTCTGCCTCTGTCCATAAATAACACTTCTCTCTTCTCTTTTCTGTGCAAGCCCAAGTGCATCACAACATAAATTATATATTGCGTCTCTCTCTTTTTCTTTCTTTCTTTCTTTCACTTTTCTTGTTTTCTTGGTACTTATCAAGACACTGCGATGGAGAAGTGGAACGTGGTGCATGCATTGAAACCAGTTCTGCTAATGGTGTTGGTGCAGGTTGCAAATGCTTGGGTCAATGTTCTCTACAAACTCGCACTTAACGATGGCATGAACTTGAGTATCATCGTTGCTTACCGCTATGTTTTTGCCACTGCTTTCATTTCTCCACTGGCTTTTCTTATTGAAAGGTTCTTCTTCCTCTTTCCTCATTCTTTCATTTTCTGATTCTGTCTGCAGATTTTTGTTAGCTACGATGTTGGAAATGATCAAAATGGAAAAGAATATTCTTTGTTTCGCAGTCAAATCGAAATTCAAGAATGGTTTTTTTTTTCCAACCAAACCACTTAAGAAGCCAAGAAAATGATTTGTGGGTGGGTCTTTTCATTTTGTTTGGTTACTATTTGGGATAAATTAAGAAGCAATAGCAATAGTGTATATGGTACCCACATGAAGAAATTAAGAAGATGACGATGAATAAAAAAATGAATATGGTGTTTGTTGCAGGAAGACGAGGAAGAAGATGACTTGGACGATACTTTTTCAGGCATTCGTATGCGGCTTAATTGGGTAGCTAATGTGTTCTTTATTCATATTCCATATATGCTCTTCCACGTAGAATCGTAACCTTCTCTTAACTCTTTCTGCTACTTCATTTCATTGGTTTTTCTTTTGTTTTTTCATCAACTTTTGAAAAGGAGTTGCTATACACGTTAAGATTCAACCATGCACACTAACACCCATTTTTCTCAAAAATCATTATATAATTCCAATCATTACATGCCCCATAGTTTTAATTAATTACTATAAGTAATAAATAACATTCAAGTTTCTCTATCTGTGCGAGTAATTTCTTATATTAATCTAAGCCTAATTATTAGAGTGTTTGTTTTGATTAATTAAGAAGTTAAGCAACATATTAATAACTTTTTAATTCTTTAACCCTTATGAAGGTGGTGATTATTGGTATTTATCAAATTATCCTCTTCAATTATACTTTTAAAGTTCAGCTGGGACCATCAATTATTATTGTTGCGAGATTTAAGTGCGAGAGATTTCTAGAGTTTCTTTAAATGGATAGATTTCTTTTGAACGAGGAGACATGGTATTTTTGCAGCTTTAAACTGAAGGCTATAAGAGGCCAAAACAAAGGAATAAGTTCTGAAATTAGTATGGAATATATGTACTGTACCACCCCAACATTTAACCCCATTTTAGCTTCATTCATCTTCAAAGTTTTACATGGCTTTTTTTTTTTTTTTCTATCAAATTCATGTTTCTTAAATATAATAATGGATCACTATATCTCCTAATTTATATGACTCTTTAAAAATTATATATAATATTATTTTATTTCAAATTTATAATATTATATTATTAAAAATAGTTGTCAAGCACGTACTTCACACAAAGTGAGTATCAAAATATTATTTTCCTTTTTAATTACTTAAGTCTATCTTTTCCTCTAAAAACAAAAGTTATCTGACCATTTTCTTCTCAAATGTTATTTCTTCCAGACATTATAAATTATTTTTGAAAAGTATTTTCAACTATTGAAGAAATTTAATACCGATAAAGTATGGATAATTTCATATAAAAACAAATTAAAACACCAATTCTAATTTAATATTAGGATAATGAGTTTGTAACTTTTTTTTTATATGCGGCTCGTCTTAATTTTTTTCACTAACATGAATCTTTAACTAACATTGGAATTCCTACAAACTTGAGAATAAGAACTAATAATCGAGGAGAATAATATCAATCCACCTTTTCTCATTCGTTTGTTATATTAAAATATATATTCAGTTGAAAAACATGACTAACATATTAATATATTAATTGTTAACTGATTTTTTTATTTATTTATAGGTGGATGTTCAAAATATGAATATTACATTTTCATTGTGTTCTTAGTCAGTGGTGTGTTATTCTGTGTGTATTATATTTGTGTAGCAATTGATGAATATGTAGAATACTTGTGATGATTTATACGCAGTGGAGCATTGCCTCAAAACCTAAACATGGAAGCAATCGCTCTAACTTCAGTAACGTTCACTACTGCCATATCCAATCTCATCCCAGCCCTCACCTTCATCATATCCCTTTCTTTCGGGTAAGAAGCTTTGCATGTAAAAGCACCCATGAATATTTTCAGATTGTAGTCGTTTTAACTTTTGATTAAAATGAAAGTCCAATATAATATGTTTGTGTTTTTGGTTGAATGTGTTGAGATTGGAGAGATTGAATTTAAGAACAGGAGCAGGGAAAGCGAAGATAATTGGAACGATAACAGGAATTAGTGGAGCAATGATTCTAACTTTCGTGAAAGGCCCAGAAGTTCAGATGCTGTCGTTCCACATAAATCTTTTCAACCATCCAAACGGCAATGTCGTACATCCACACGCTACTTCTGGCGTTATGACCATATTCGGTGCACTCGCGTCTGTCGCAAGCAACGTCTCTTATGCACTATGGCTTATCATTCAGGTCGGTTTCATTAGCGTTCTAGCCAATGACGTTTAGGTGTTTGAAGAATTGTTTATATGAACATGGTTTTGGTTTTGATGAGTAATCTTATAGCGCAGGCAAAAATGAGTGAAAGATACCCTTGTCCGTATTCAAGCACAGCCTTAATGTCCCTAATGGGGGCACTGTTATCCGTTTCTTATGCATTTTGTGTTGAAAGGGATTTGAATGAGTGGAGATTGGGTTGGAATATCAGACTCTTCACTGTAGCTTATGCGGTATGTATTCTATCCTTCCTATTCATTATTTTTTTTATGTTTATTTCTATTTGGACTCATATATACTAACTCCATGTCTTCGTCATTGACTATCATGTTCTGTCACTGAATATACTACTATAATTGACTAATTGAGGCCATATACTTAGGTTTTTCATGTGTGAATTATTGATGCAGGGTATAGTGGTTTCTGGAGTGATGGTGGCTGTGATTTCGTGGTGTGTACGCGCCAGAGGTCCATTGTTTGTTTCTATTTTTAGCCCTCTTATGCTTGTGGTTGTGGCATTTGCTGGATCCACTATTTTGGACGAGAAGTTATACCTTGGCAGGTAAATATATATTTAATGCTTGTCGTTGTCTCATCTTTGCAATAATTAATGCTTATGTAATGCTCCAATACACATACGTATACCCTTACAAAATAAATTTTATACAACTATAGTTGTGTTACATATGGTTAACATCGAAGCTATTTTCTCTGCTAAGTGACATATCCCCTCACTCATCAACTTACAATAAAGTATTTGGCCTATCCTCCAAAAAAGGAAAAACCACACAGCTATTTGGTGTTTGGGTGGGATGTAGAGTTGGATCATGGTAAAGTAGTTTTTATTTTATGTATACCATCTCTGGTTGATACAATGGGGGATTTTTTTTTTTTTTTTGTTGAAATTTGCTGGCACATAGATGGTAATGGAAGCCTTTAACTATTTAGTTTTTGTTGATTTCAGCATAATTGGATCGGTGATGATTATTTGCGGATTATACGTGGTTTTGTGGGGCAAAAGCAAAGAGATGATGAAGAAAGCGGTTTCATCAGAAAGCACCCATAAATTAGACACAGTTGAAATAATGGTCAAACCTGCAGTAGAAAAAAAGAGCAACAATAGCAATAGCCAGGCGAATGAAGTAATTGCGGTTGGAGTAAATGGAGAGAAGTAATATGTCAGAAGACCTAAACATGCCAAGTAATGTAGATAGCTTGCCATTCTTTTCTAATTGCCCCCAACATGCTATGGGAATTTTTTGTAGGGTTGGAGAAGGTGAGGCATGGCTAATTATAAATTCATTTCTCTTGTTTGTTCCTTCATTTTCTATATATACAGCATAACTTGAAAAATGGCTTAGCCTATTTGTAGTATCATTTTGATATTTTTCTTATGGTGTGTTTGGACGAGGTAAGAGGATAATTTATTTATTTGAAAATTTTGAATTTTTGAATTTATATTTTATTAACTTAAATTTAATTTATATTTTATTAGGTTGAATTTAATTAAAATTAAAATTTATATTATATTATATTATATTATATTATATTTTTTATAATTTAATTTAAGAATTTATAAAATATATACATTTTTTAAATATTCAGGATATGTGGGTATCCACGTAATTTATAGGATTTCAACGTAAATTTCCCAAATTGGTACAAAATTTTCCTTTCTTATGTACTCTACTCCTTTTCAAATCAAATGTCAAGTTGAATTAAAACACCATAAAAATGAAAAAAAAAAACATGGTTTTCTTGAAAAAACCAATTCCTGTAATAATTTATTAAATTGTTTTATTTATCTTTCTTGAAAAAAAACTATTATAATTTATGGATGGTACGATTAGAATTTGTCTCGTTGTAATTTATGGTATAAAAATTTCTAAATTAATATTTATTTAATTAACTACAAAAGTGCACAAGCAAAAAGAAGATTAAATAAAAGGCAACAATCAAAACATATTTAACCCAAAAATATATTTTTCATACCAAAAATTTTAATAACATCAATTTTCTTATTCTACCTTACTTTTTTTTTTGTGTTGTATTTTTTTTATCATGGATAAATATCGACAAAGTGTACTAAAATATCAAATTCGGATACGTGTCAAACATAAATACATGACACAAATCGAATCAATACATCATAGTCGGTGACACAACTGGTTATCGACTATGACCACAGATAACGACAAAGATTTCCTTATTTTCGATGATATACGGTGACAATACCCAATTTCATCTTGGTAACAACGATAAAAAAATAATAAAGAGTAAAATTGATGTAAAAGAAATGGAAATACAAGATAAAAAGATGGAAAAAAAATGTATAAATTTAAGAAAGAATATATATTTAGTTTTTGTTGTTATTTTATTTTTATCTTATCTTACTTTTTTTTTGTTTTATTATATTTTGCTTTGGTTTATACTTATTTTATTTTTTACTTTCACCGTTATTTTATTTTACTACTTGTATTTTCTTTTTCTTTCTCTTACGAGTTTAAAAAAAGGGAAGTGATACATTAAAAAAAAAAATTTGACAAATTTTGACAAACTACTAAATAAAGTAAAAAAGTACTATTTTTATTATTTCTTTTTAATTAAAAAATAAAAATAAAAAGTTAATCTACTTTAATCCTATCTATAGAAAGTTTGTAAACTTTGTTAAAATATTTTTTGTCAAAACCTTATTTTCCTTAAAAAAAATGCAACACAAAAGAAGAAGAAAAAAAGAAAGTAAGGTACAGTAAGTTGCTGTTATTAACATTTTTGGAGAAGCTAGTTCGCACATGATCCGCATAGGCGAAACTCCGACTCTTTTCTGTTTTTATTTGTGCTGGGTTGTCATGGGAGAATGAATTTGTGTGTGATTGGAAAGATGAAACGTGAATATTTGGCCCTGGCTCCGGTTTGGTGTGAACGGAGATTCTCTGTTTTTTTATTATTTTGGTGCAGATAGAGTATGAAGGTGATTATGGGTGTATGATAATGGTGAGGAGTTACAGTGATGCCTGCGGTGTTGATGAAAATGAATATAGAATGGGTCTGTGTCCGAGTATAAGTGGCTGATTCAAGGGTCAAAGTGTTGGCGGATTATGAACGATGGTGATGGAAAAAATGAAGAAGAAAAGTTTGATATTGGATGAAGGTATGAGTCTGTGCTTGAAGATGAAAGCCGAAAGGGATGGTGGCACTGGTTAGGACTGAGTGTGGGTGCTTAGTCGTTGGTAAAGAACAAGAGTGAAATATGATGCTGCTGTGAGTTAAAGATGAATGTTGTCAGGTTGCAGGAGAATGAAAATGGAGATGATTGGTTTCGACAAAGGTGAATGAATGAAAGAAGAAAAATGACGCACACAACAGATTCAATGAGCCAAATAAATGACACGCAATATACGACCACATTCTCAAGCACACAATTGCATCAGTTTAATCTTAAACATTCAAGCACTTGAGTATTCAGAGGAAGTACCTAAGTACCTACCTTGCAGTCTTTATCAGTTGGTGGCTTCACCTCTCACAGTTCTTTCCTCCTTGGCTCGCTCGTTTCTCTCCCTTTCTCAAGTGCTATTCTCCCGTTTTATATTCTTCTTCTGTAATCCTCTCTATTCAAGGTCTCTCCAGAGAGCATCGCCTTCTCCCTCTGTGTTGCCTTTTCCTGTGTGTTATCAAACTGTATTTTTGAAAGATTGTAAAATCCTCTCCCCGGGTGTTAGGAAATTGTCCTCCTTCAAACGGCTCTCTCCCTTTGTCATGCTAGTTTCCCATTATATGCCCTGTTTGAATTTTCTTGTCAATGATCAAAAGGTACGAGGCAAGTTATCTTCCAGCCACCCCAACATTTCTCTTTTGTCCAAGACCCAAAAGCACATAAGAAACAAAATTTGAACGTGCATTTGTTGCGCCAACAGGGAAAGAACGGGAAATGATACATTAACAAAAAAAATTTTGACAAATTTTGACAAACTACTAAATAAAGTAAAAAATACTATTTTTATTATTTTTTTTAATTAAAAAATAAAAAGTTAATCTACTTTAATCTTATTTATAAAAAGTCTGTAAACTTTGTCAACGTATTTTTTGTCAAAATCTCATTTTCCTTCAAAAAAAAAACGCAACACAAAAGAAGAAGAAAAAAGAAAAAGAAAAAAGAAAGTAAGGTACAGTAAGTTGATGTTATTAACATTTTTGAAGAAGCTAGTAACGTGCGCTCTATATTTGGTCTTTGGGAGAAAGGGTGGCCTCCTGTCTGAAGCAGAGAAAAATATTTCCTTGTTTGCGATCCAGAGAACGAAAAAGAGGGAAAGGAGAACCATTGGCACCATTAAAAAAAGTCTCCAGCAGGTACGCACTGCATCAACATAACTGGTTTTGAGAGCACTTGCATGAATAATATAACTGCTTTTGTGTTTAGATAGCTATGTGTTATCTGTATGCAAAAACATTCTCCATTCACCATTTTCTCTCCATTCACCTTCAACAACCTCAAATTCACCAAATAAAACAGAAAAAACAAACATTACTCACTGCTCCAACATTTTCACAACAAAGGGCAGAAACAACTGCCGCCGACATCGCAGGCGGCAAATCTGAGTTTCGAGCGGAGGAGCATGGCCGCACGACGGTGATAGTGCTCCACATGTAGTGGCTTAAGTTTGAGTTGAACATTATTTTTGCTTACACACGCGCATCATTAATTTTATAGTACCACATTTGGTCCGGATAAATAATAAAATAAAATTGAGTTAAGAAATAATTAGAAAGAAAAGAAAAAAAAATACAAAAAAGAACACAATACAAATATGTATATTTTTATTTTCACTTTTATCTTATTTTTTAACTTTATTTTATTTTGTTTTATTTTTATTTTATCTAATTTTAATTTTAATCTTTTTTTTCTTATTTTATTTTTTATTCTTTTATATATATATATATATATATATATATATATATATATATATATA
>Ga0209589_1007295_pt1 | contig 17856 bp, 23 predicted proteins | sample CowpeawhiteBW_FD_187525 | JGI IMG/M metagenome (GOLD analysis project Ga0209589, IMG submission 187525) | Root nodule microbial communities of legume samples collected from California USA - Cow pea white BW (SPAdes) (version 2) | ecosystem: Host-associated > Plants > Roots > Nodule | place: USA...
GCGTAAAAGATTGGATACCGCTAAAGGCCGATGGCCGGAAGAATTAATTGAAGTGCTATGGGCCTACAGATGCACCCCTCAATCGTCAACAAATGAATCCCCTTTCAGCCTAGTCTACGGCGCAGACACCATGATACCAGTAGAAATTGGCGAACCATCCCTGTGCCGAGAACTGTACGACCCAACTCACAACCACCAGAACATGGCCTTACATCTCAACCTCCTTCCCGAACTCAGAGAAAAAGCCGAAATACGCAATCTCGCCGCCAAACAACGAGCTGCCAGGAAATATAACGCAAACCTGCAACCACGATCGTTTGTCATAGGAGACCTAGTATGAAGAATGGCCAGCAGTGCTAGAAAGAAGGATGGCAAGTTCTCCGCCAATTGGGATGGCCCATACCGTATACGAGAAGATGCAGGAGGTGGGGCTTATCGCCTAGAGCAACTATCTGGGGAAGAAATCCCCAACACATGGAATGTATCCCACCTCAAGTTCTACTTCAGTTGAACATGTACCATAAGCGGATCAATACTTGTAACCACGGGTGTACTCTTTTTCCTCACTTGGTCTTTTTTCCCTAAGGAGGGTTTTGGCCAAGGAGGTTTTAACGAGGCACCCCTATTTGAATAAATAAAATGAGTGGTTCCCCACTTTATGACTCTACACTACTTTACTCGCCCTGGGTCGAACACCCTTTAATCGTGGCTAATTCGTTTAAGTTCCCCACCCTTACCACAAGTAAGCGGCCTGGGTCGAACACCCTTTACTCGTGGCAAATTCGTTTTCCCCACCCTTACCACAAGTAAGCGACCTGGGTCGAACACCCTTTAATCGTGGCTAATTCGTTTAAGTTCCCCACCCTTACCACAAGTAAACGGCCCGGGTCGAACACCCTTTATTCGTGGCAAATTCGTTTAAGTTCCCCACCCTTACCACAAGTAAGCGGCCTGGGTCGAACACCCTTTAATCGTGGCTAATTCGTTTAAGTTCCCCACCCTTACCACAAGTAAGCGGCCCGGGTCGAACACCCTTTACTCGTGGCAAATTCGTTTAAGTTCCCCACCCTTACCACAAGTAAGCGGCCTGGGTCGAACACCCTCTACTCGTGGCAAATTCGTTTAAGTTCCCCACCCTTACCACAAGTAAGCGGCCTGGGTCGAACACCCTTTACTCGTGGCTAATTCGTTTAAGTTCCCCACCCTTATCACAAGTAAACGGCCTGGGTCGAACACCCCCAGTTTACAAAACCGAATTTACAAAACAACACATACATCACCCCCAATAATAACGCACTGTTATCACACAGGTTATCGGCATCCAATAAAACACAGCATACACAAAAAATTCATCATGATTAAAAAACAAACAATGTTCGAGTTATTACAAACATAGTGTGCGAAATATTACAGACATAATTCCAGTTTTCAAATTATAAACATTAAAGGTCCTATGCCGCTTTGTTATCAGCCTCCACGGTCACGTCCGCATCTTTCTCTTCCTCGGCCGCCACATCCCCAACCTCTTCCCCACCCTCTTCATCCTCCCCTACCAACTTTCCGCCAACCACATCTTTATCTACATCGAATCTTGAATCCAGGGCATCCACATCCTTATAGAAGAAAGCCGCCTGCCGCAACCCCTTCTCGAAACCATTTATATGCTCCTGGATAACGCTGTTCTTCAAGTCATCCAACTCCCCAACAGCTCCGTCATACTTGTCCTTTAAATCCTCATAGTCTTCTTCCAGCTCCCCTATACGCTTGTTCAGCTTCTCCTCAGAATCTAAACATCGCACTTTCCATGACGCCAACCTCTTCTTCTCAGCTTCCCATCCTTCCTTCTCCTTCTCTAGGGCTGCCTTCTCCTCCGCAAGCTTGTCCACCTTACCCTGCAACTCCTCCACCTCCTTCACTTCCCTCCTGTAAAGGGACCCCACACGTCGACCCAATACTAATGCCTTGCTTCCAAACTCAACCATTGTCCTCACGATATGATCAACCTCCATGTTATCGATAGAGTTCACAACAGTGTCCGGGAGATTGATCGAGATGTCCTTCCTCACGGATATCTCCGGCAACTTAATCAGCCCGGCCTCCGGCAACTTCTCCCCGCTAGCCGATCCCGCCCCACTAGCTGACCCAAGGATAGCTGCCCTTATTTTCTTCACGTCCTTACCCTTCCTAGGTCGAGGCGGGAGCTCAGCTCTTCTCTTCGTTCCGCCATGTACATGAACTTCCACAACGGACTCCTGCAAATTTGGAACACCAGCTTTCCCAGCCTCCTTGGCCTTGGCGGCCATCTCCTTCCTCAGCGATTGAAAAAACGCCAAGTTCTTCTTACCAGATTGCGCCATATGCCCTGCAATAACATATCACAACTCGGATCAAAACAACTTAGCATCATTAACACAACTTAAGTAATAAACAGATACCTTCAATATCTATTATCGGATGCACCGAATTATAAACCCTAACTAGGCCCTTAGTGGGCAATTTATCCACAAATCTCAACAATATCCCCACCACCTCCTTATCTCCAGCCGACAACTCCTCCACACCCATATCTTTGTAACGAGAAGGATTGTTGGTCCAACTAAAAGGGAACTTGGTACTCCCGTCTGCATTCAGAAAATACGGCTCACCTCCCTCCTTCACTACGACCTTGAAGTACCCGTCTTTGAAGTGCTTGAAAGATTGGGAGAATGCATCCAACCTGCTAATACTAGGACGACTGATTAAAGAAAGCCAAGTAGCCGGCCTCCGGGGTCTGGTATCATAAAAATACAAGAATGCATAGGGGGAAGGCTCCAAGTACAACGACTCGCATAGAATGCGGAAGGCCTGTAGGTAAGCCCAACTGTTAGGGTGTAGCTGAGTAGGCGCCACATTCAACGCCCACAGCACGCCCATAGTGAAGTCGTCGAAGGGTAGTCGCACGTGAAGCTGAGAAAAATGGCACATATACATGTAAAAGAACTTCTCAGCAGCCCCTTCTTGCCCGTGGCATACCCGGTCGATGGCGCTCACCCTTTCCAGCGAAACAATATCTCCGCTGACCCCCCTAGACACGACGGGTGTACAGTTTAGCCAAGAGTTCAATAGGCGAGACCACCAAAACAGTGATGACTGGTCACGAACATCAGCAGCGACCCACGCATAACCGCCCTTGGCCGGCCAGTTGCTCTCCTCCAGCTCCTCAGGAGGATCCTCTCGAACTTCCCGCACCACCTCCATCGGCATCCCGCTTGTACCAACTCCAACACTCATACCTTCTCCGCCAAGCCGGTCATCCCTACTCCTATCCGACTCAGTACTTTGACTACTACTAGACGCAGATAACGATGTGCTATCGCTACTAGACGTACCTCTTTTCGTTTTTACGGAAAGATGTCGGCTGAATTTGGGAACTATTCGGACAGTATGATGCGCAAAGGATCTCTGAATTCGAAACTCTCGCAAATGAACCAAGTAAACCCTCAGCTGCTTTCAAACCCATATTTATAGTCCATGATCCCAAATGACTAAAACTCTTCCCGCCAAAATAAAACCCCAGACCAATCGACACCATCATTATGAAGGATATGACACCTAAAAAATGACGGCGCCAGAAATTTAACGATGTGACCACCTGACGCCCTTTCACCTACCTTCTGACACTCGCAAATCCTAAGCCTTAACACTGTTCATCACACTTAAAGGCTGGGGGACTGGTGTATCACACCTAGCCGGTTTTGCTAGCTTACCAACACATGTCATCCTTGACCAACAACCCATATCGGACAAGGCTGGGGGACTGGTGTACCGTACCTAGCCAAACTCAATCAAGTAAACAGTATATACATCGAAACCACCCAGCATCTAGTACCCGAACACCACCAGCACAAGTCATCTAGACAGGTAGCCGGTCGAAACTGACTACTTGCCTAGAACGTTAACCGACATCGATGCCCCGCCTTCAATGGCCCTCTAGGGCCTGTCTTGGGGCCCAGGCCCACTCATGGCCCAAGCTGGGACCCAAGTCAAAACCCAGCCCATGCGATGGTCAAACGTCATTAATGTTCTATAAATACACGTGGACCCCATCATTTAAAGGTACGCATTCATTAATCACTGATTTGACTCTCTTAGAGCTTTGACTTACTTGAGCTTCGGAGATTCTTCTGCAGGTAACCCCTCCTAGGTTCAAGCCGACGTGTATCGAGTGGGCAGAGGCCAACTGAAGAGATAGCGGACTACATGGTAAGGTGACACTCGTGCCTGACTTATCTTATTTATCCTTTTGTAGGAACAGGTTCATCATAGGGAACCATGACAGTGGTGGGAAGCTGTAGTTTCTGGTATGTCGTCCAATATAGGATGTGAACTGAACTGCCTCTGTCGATAAGGACTTTCTTGACTGCATAGTTTTCGAGCTCGACCGTGATGACCATGGGGTCATCTTGTTGGTGATCGATGCCATGGAAATCATCGTCTGTAAAGGTAATGGGAGGCATGTGGCGCTTGTGGTGGTAGTGGGTTATGTGGTTAATGGACTAAAGTTGGTGAAGATGTTTCTTTCTGGTTGAGAGGTGGACCCGCCACTAGCGAAGCCGCTAGATATTGTGTTAATTGTGCCACATAATGGGGGATCTGTTGGGGCAACATCAATGCAGGCAGGTTGGGGGTCATGGCTGGTGGGTTGGGTGGGGCGTCTATCGCGGCGAGAATCGCGGGGAGGGTATCGGTGGTCGGATCGTGAGGGATGTGCGTGGTCGTCTTTCCGGATGAAGTGGCGAAAATGGCCAGCACGAACCAATTCTTCAATCTTGTCTTGGAGTGCTTTGCATTCATTTGTGGTATGGCCATTGTTACGGTGATAGCGACAGTATTTGATTATGTCGGTGTTGGGAGGGTTGGATGTTTTGCAAGTGGTGGGATGAGGTCATCTAGAAGAGCTTCATCAAGAAGGCGGGATCTATGAACATTTAAGGGTGCGTATCTGGTGAAGCGAGGTTGTCGGGGTTCTTTGGGTCTGGAATTAGGCCGTGAAGGTGGTTTGGGGGGTGACAGTGGAAGGTGTGTAGTCGTTGTAGAACTTCGTATGGAGGGTTTGCATCTCTTCCATGCAAATGTAGTCTGCAGCGCGGAGCTTCAATTCGTGCATGGATGTGGGTGGGTGTAGGTAGATGTTATTAGCGAAGGGGCTGGGTTTGAGAGTGAGTGCCATACATTGCAGTATCATCTCTTGGTTAAGGTGGGGCGTGCGGAGGGCAGCCTTCCTGAAACGGTCGATGAACGTCTGCAACGTCTCATTTTATTCATGTATGATGCCGATGAGAGAGAGGGTTGTGGTTTGATGTGGACGGATGTCGGCGAAATGAGTAGTGAACATGTGGGAGAGGCTGTCAAAGCAGTCAATGGAGTATGGCGGTAGAGTAGTGAACCACTCGAGTGCGTGGCCTTTAAGGATGGTTGGAAAGGCTTTGCAGAAAATGACATCATGGGATGTATAGAGGGCGACGTGTGTTATGTACACTTTGAGGTGCTCGTCTGGATCGGTTTCGCCTATATAACGATCCAGCGTGAAAGATTCCCACTAGACGGGGAGAAGGGTGTTGGCAATGAAATTGGTAAAAGGGTGGCAGTGCCTGACTGGTTGGGATGGTAACGGGTGAGGTGGAATGGGATGGTGGATGAGAGTGGGAAAGGTGGAAGTAAAGTTGTGAGGTGGGATGTGGGTAGTAGGAAGGGTGGCAACGGGGGTAGCTGCTGCAGGGTGTCCTGCACGGTGGGGTGGAAGTATGTAAGATGGGTCGAGATGATGGGAGTCTGCTGTGTGGTGGTGAATGTGTGCGGGGTAAGATTGTACTCGTTTTCTTCCTCACTACGCTGGTAAGCCGGGGACTTTGTTGCTTTTGACGTTTCCTTGGCTTTTCCCTTTTGGGTGGGATCAACCTTGATCTTCTTTCTTAGTCGAGAGTTTTCTTATCTGAGTGCCTCCATCTCATCAGCACTGCACTTCTTCAGATCAACTAACTCTTGTTGCATTTTGGCTTGGCCTTCAAGAATAGCGGCTAAGTCCAGGGTGGTGTCGACAGGTGCTACAAGACCTGCTTCAGTTTGCTTTGTGACTCCAACTCTACTGCGAGTAGAAACCATCTTCGAGAGAGTGTGGGTTGATTTGTAAAGTGTTACTTCGTGCCCCACGATGGGCGCCAATTCTTTCTATAGAGAATAAATAAGAGATGTCAGACACAAATGTCACCTTACCTCAATCTGCAATCTCCTCAGTAGGCTTCCTTCCGGCTGGCATATGCTATCTGCTGGTGTCTCGGCTTGGACCGGTTTGGACCTAAAAGAGGTTACCTGCGGAGGAGACTCCGACGCTCAAGTCAGCAAAGAATTCTCATAAAAGTCAAATCTCATGATTAAAGGATTAATGAATGCGTACCTTTAATTACTGGGGTCCATGCATATTTATAGATTATTAATTATGTTTGGCCACGTTATGGGTTGGGCCCTTGTTTGGGCCGCAGGTGGGTTTGGGCCTAACCCAAGCCCCTTAGCTCGATTATTGTTGGCCCTAGGGGCTTTGGTAGTAATGCTTTAAGTCTGTCAAGTTCTCGCTTCATTTTCTTAAGTTAGTGGCTTAGACTGCATACCCTTGTCCGTTTGATTTATCTTATAAGCTGCTTAGGCTGCTTACTCTTGTCTATTTGACTTATCTGGTGATTATTTGCGTCCTTGGGGGTTATGTAGACAAATTTTACGGTTATAGTCATGTCAGGCTGCCTAGGTGCAATACACCCCCCAAAAGTGGTTTCTTTTCTACCTGAAGGGCTCTTGTTAACTGTGTGACAAGCCCTTTATTTATAGATTTTTCGGATTGAATTGGCCTATAGCTTTGTACTTGATTTTGTATTGGATGTCTTCTTGTTGATAACTTTGATAATCAAATTATGTTGATATTCTTTTTAGTCTTTGAGATCTCTACTTGAATAATAATATTTAAAATATTATTTAATCTTCATAGATTTTCCTTTATCTAATAATCTTGGAAATATTCTTCATCTTCAAGGATTTTCTCCTAATATGCAAAATATAAATTAATAATACTTGTCTTTTCCAAATTTATTAAATAAAACCTAAAAATATAATTATAAAATAATAATAAAAAATAAACAAAATAAAAACATGATAATATCAATTATCAAAATACCCCAAACTTTAAACTTTTTCATGTTCTCATAAAAACTTAAAACTATAAAGTAAGAATTTATGAGATATAAAAGGTATATTGTTGGTTTGTAACAGACATTGAATAACATCATGTGAAACATGGCCTAACCTAAAATACCAAACAAAAAAATAAAAGATTGTGTAGAAAGTTCAAGGTTATTTACAAAAAGTTGTAGAGATATATGAAGAGAGGGGAAGACATATAGGACATCTTTAACAATTCCTTGAAGAAGAATCTAGTTGTCTTGATTTTTAATATAGCATTTGTCAGCATGGAACTAAAAAAAGACATTATTATCTTTGAAAAACTTAGACACAATCAACAAGTTTTTCACAATGTCAGTGGCATGCAAAAGTTGACGTAAATATATACGTGAATGTGTGAGGAACAACAAAAGAAGTAGAACCTATGTGAAAAATGTTCATACCTATACCATTTCCGAGTTTAACAACTCCATTACCCGTGTAGGCATGTTTCTTGGTTAATATGTGAGAATCATTCGTGATATGGTGGGTAGCTCCACTACCCGAATACCATAGGGGGTCCATGTGGAAGGAGTTCCAAGAATAGAGGAAGCTTTGTCATATGTTTAAAACAATTGAGAAGAATTAGCAAGAATAAAAGATGAAGGTTCTTTTTCAAATGCCAACAATATTTGTCATTATGACCTTTTTCTTATCACATATATCTAACATTGATGTCGTGACTGCTAAGTAGTGTGGGTAAAGGTAGATGATTAGTGATATTTGGGGTATTTGCTCGAATATATCTATTCATGAACAAAAATATTTTCTTATTATTGTGTATGATCCTACTAGATTTGTTTGAATTTTCCCATTGTCTTCTAAATCTAAAACATAATCTATTTCACAAGAATTTGTTAATTCTATCAAATTTGTTAATTCTATTGAACGACAATTTGATACAAAAGTAAAAAAAATATTCTATCAAATAATGTCATTGAATTTATCATGAGTCATTTTTTTCAATACTGATATTGTACATCAATCCATATGTCTTAAAATTCTTTAACAAAATGACATTATTAAAAGTTTTTCTTGACTAAATTAAGCTTCTACATATTAATCTAGCACAATTTGTTGATGTATACACAAAAGTCTTAGATCTAAGTACTTTTCATTTTACTTTTTCCAAGTTGGGCAGGAATGATATTCATTCCCTACTTTAAGGTGATATTAGCCTTATCTTTATTTTCAGTGAAAATAAATCTTATTAATTGTAAAGGAATTAGTATTATTCTTATTTCTATTTAGTATCAATCTTATCTTAAGATAAATGTTATTATAAGTTAGTTAGTATTAGCTTTATCAATAGTTATTGTTAGTCTTATCACTAATTGGTGTTATCTTTATCTCTATTGTTAATTTTATTATAAATAAATATGTATATTATAATTGATTCATATATATATATATATATATATATATATATATATATATATATATATATATATATATATATATATATATATATATATGTAAGCCCCTTTTCTCCTTTTCAGCTGAGTATTTGGGGCCTAGCCATTCGTAGGCCTAAGGCCGGCCCAATAAGGGGACCCAATACCCTTGCCAGCCCCTAACCCCTTCATTCTGTTCCATTTTCAGAAAAACCAGCTCCTTGTTCCCTCCCATCGTCTAGTGTAAGAGCTCTGCTAGGGCACAGAGGTTCTCCCATTGTTTCAAGCTAGCAAACGATATTGTACTTCCAAGTAAGTCGAACTCCAACCTTGTCCTTCTCTTTCTCCAGTTCAGAGGCTAATGGTTTTGTCTTGGGTTCTCCCTAGCACCCCTTTTCTCAACTCTGTGTGGGTTTGTTTTTAGTTCTGTACCCTGCTCCAGTGCTCCACTACTATTCTTGGGTTACCACTCTATTGTGCTAGTGTTTAAAAAGGTAAGGGAAGCTAGATTCACCAGTCAAAGTTATTTTGTGTGTTTCTTTTTGGTTTGTTCTATGATTATATGCTTGAGTAGTATATTTTTATTGAATGAAACTGAGTTGCGTGCGTTGTTGGATGTTGGTTTGAACTATTTTCGCTGTTGCATGTGTGCTAACAGTGGTGAGACCTGTCATTCTCGCCCAAGCGAGCTTGTCTCGCCTAGGCGAGAGTATCAGGATGCTCGCCCTGGTTCTGCTCGAGCTTCTCGCCCAAGCTACCAACTGTGGTTTTTGAGCGATGCACGTCTCGCTCAGGCGAGCCCTCGAGGAAACCAGTGATGCCTCTATTGGAGTCCTCGTTTAAGCGAGGTGCCTCTTTATTTTTGGGTGAACGACGGTCTCGCCCAGGCGAGTGGGACTCGCTCAGTCGAGAACTAACAGATGTGGCCACTGTACCAGTATTTCGCGTCTCGCTTAGGCGAGAATGCCTAGCTTAGGCAAGACAGTTCTTGTCCCCTAGGCGAAGGCTTTTAGCCTAAGCGAGATCAGTGCAAGATTGCATGATATTTCTCTATTCTCTGTTATGGCTGGATATTTCCATGGAAATTCATGAATTATTTGAACTGTATTGGCTGAAAGTAACATGCTTGGATTGATTTATAGACTGGAAATGTTAAATGGTGGTATTGAGGCATGAGAATTGGATGTATGAGATAAATGTGGTAGTTAAGGTATGAGAAACATGAAATTTGTGTGTGGTAGGCGTAATTCCATGAGTCTCGTGGGGAGATCCCATGGTGGTGTGTAGTGTATATATTAGGATATGGATTCAAGTAAGGATAGCATCCCGAAACTCTAAAGGGTCAGTGCGTCTCAGGTAGAGCAAATTGACCCAAGTGGTGAGAGTGGCGGAAGGCCCTAGTCTCTGGCAGGATAATGGCCTTAGACGTTTAAAGGCTAACCTTGTGTGTGGTAGGGTGAAACCCATTGACAATGGCTCTGTAGAGCAGTAGAGGCCACCACAAGTGCAAGCGTCCAGTGAATCCGATCTTAGTATATTTATCCGGATAATTGAGTCATAGTGTCCTGCTTGTCTGCGATAACATGATTTTCTGTGCTCACTGTGTTGAAATGCTTGAACTGTTTAAGTACTTGTCTACTATACTATGTTAACTTTAAATTACACTAGCTTACCCTTTCTTTGTTGTGTATGTTATTGCCTTGATTCTTTTCCTTTTGCAATGATCACCTTACGGTGGGAGCAGATGGAAAGAGCTCTGGAGGTGGATCTGCTGGTGGTAGCGGTGCTGCGTAGTTTGGACCAGTTACCTATAGCTCCTAAAGTAGTTTTATGGCTTTAATGCCCATCTCTTTTGTGATTTCTTGCTCTAGGAGTGACCCTTTTGCAAGACAGTTAATGTTCAGACTTTGTTTCGTTTTTGGCATGGTTGTATGCCTATGTTTCCTTTTAAGTACTCCTATGGATAACTGTAATTGTAGATCCTCTGATTGTTTCTTATTATCATAATTATGCGATGCTTTGTTTAGTAGATTTAATCTATTTAAATGGGATGTCAAATTTTTATGGTATCAAAGCCTTCGTTCCTAAGTGTCTGTGGGCTATGTGTTTGCTTAGCTTTCGTTGTGCCTTTCTTGTCGTGTTTAGATGAGTTTCCAGTCTAACCAAGTTCTGATGGTTCTTTCTGTGTGTCCAGTCTTATGGCACCCCCGCATATAGCTCCTCCTCAACCTGCTCAGGGCGATGGGCAAGACCTTGCCAGGGCGATCGAGGCAATGGTTGTTGCTTTGACCCAGCAAAGCAATGCCATGTTGCAGCAACACGAGGCGGCGATGCAGCGCCAGGAAGCCTCTCTTGAGCAACAAAACTTTATGATGCAGTAGATGGAGGCTGCTAGGCAGGCTGCTGAGGACGCTCAGAGGCTGCACGTGGATGCTCTCCGCCAGTTAGGGGAGAATGTTGTTGGTGCTCAGATGCATGACCCTCATCCCCAACCTCCACCCCCTGAATGGAGTTTGGAAGACTTCTTGAAGCACCACCCCGCCAAGTTCGATGGCAAAACGAGTCCCGACCAGGCAGACCAATGGATGAAGGATATGGAGCGCATCTTTGATGCCAAGAGGTGCCCCGATGAGAGTAGGCTTGCTTTCACGGTCTACATGCTCACTAGAGAGGTTGAGCATTGGTGGGCCAGTATGAGGTTGGTAATGGAAGAGAAGCATGAGGATATCACGTGGGAAGCCTTCAAGAGGAGGTTCCTATCTGAGTATTTCCCTGATAGCGTGAGGTACGCTAAGGAGGTAGAGTTCCTCCAGCTGACACAAGGGGACAAGTCAGTGGCTGAGTACGCCGAAAGGTTCAAGCATCTGGGGCATTTCTACACCATGCCGCTCAATGAGGAGTGGCATTGCAGAAAGTTTGAGAATGGTCTCAGAGGAGACATTCGCTTAATGATGGCTCCGCTGTCCATTAAGGACTTTACGACCTTGGTGGAAAAGGCAGGGTCATGGAGCGTATGAAGGTAGAGGTGGAAGCCCAACAGCAGCCACATCAGAGAGTTAGCGGACCATCCGGGTCTAGGCCGAGAGTTAATGAGAAGAAGAAGCAGTATGCTAGGCCTCATCCACAGCCACAAGGGTCTAGAGGCTTTTCTTCCCCGCCCAGCAGGATCCAGTGTCATCATTGCGGAGGGTCGCATGTGAAGAGTTTCTGCCCGCAGCTATCGGGTTTTAGCAGGTGCAACCATTATGGCAAGGAAGGCCACTTTGGTAGAGATTGCCCCACTCTGAAGAGGACAATGGCACGACCTTCACCACAGGCTCCGAGCCCGAACTCGGGCCAGACTCAGTAGAGGAGGGGAGGCAGCAGGCCTCAAGCTACAGGCAGGGTTTTTGCGATGACCGGGTCAGAGGCAGCAGGTTCAGGTAACCTTGTGATTGGTTGTTGTGTGATATCTGGCAAGTCTTGTTGCGTGCTTTTTGATTCTGGAGCAACACACTCATTTGTGTCAGAGTCTTGTGTGAGGAGTTGGGTCTGCTGGTGTGTGAGCTACCGTTTGACCTCGTGGTATCTACCCCGGCATCTGGGTTGGTTAGGACTTCTTCGATGTGTGCTAGATGTCCAGTTGAGGTAGAGGGGCGCGTATATAAAGTCAATCTCATATGCCTCCCTCTGTAAGGGCTAGATATGATCTTGGGAATGGATTGGCTCTCTGCCAATCATGTTCTCATAGATTGTCGGGAGAAGAAGTTGTTGTTCTCCAACTCAAAGGAGCCTGAGTTGTTGTCTTCTCATGGGGTTATGAAGGAAATCCGGGACGGCGCACAGTGCTATATGATCTTTGCCAGGATAGAGGTTGAGAAGGAGGAGAGGATCACCGTGATACCAGTGGTCAGGGACTTTGAGGATGTGTTCCTCAAAGAGGTACCAGGTTTGCCCCCGATGAGAGAAGTTGAGTTCTCCATAGACTTAGTACCGGGAGCTGGTCCTGTGTCGATAGCTCCTTACCGCATGGCCCCAGCGAAGTTGGTGGAGTTAAAGAAACAGATAGAGGGATTGCTTGAGAAACAATTTATATGGCTGAGTGCTTCGTCGTGGGGAGCGCCCGTCTTGTTGGTAAAGAAGAAGGATGGTGGCTCGAGGTTGTGTGTGGATTATAGGCAGCTGAACAAGCTAACTATAAAAAACAAGTACCCCTTGCCAAGAATAGATGATTTGATGGATCAGCTACATGGGGCATCGGTGTTCTCCAAGATTGATCTTCGGTCAGGTTATCATCAGATTTTGGTGAAGGCAAAAGATGTAGAGAAGACAGCTTTTAGATCCAGATACGGGCACTACGAGTACGTGGTTATGTCGTTTGGTGTGACCAATGCTCCAACTTTGTTCATGGACTACATGAACCGGATCTTCCGCCCGTTTCTAGATAAGTTTGTCGTGGTCTACATAGACGACATACTCATCTACTCCAGGACACATGAGGAACATGCCGAGCATCTGAGGATAGTGCTTGGTATCTTAAGGGAGAAACAGTTGTTTGCCAAGTTGTCAAAGTGTGACTTTTGGATGAGAGAGGTGCAGTTCTTGGGGCACGTGATATCATCGCAGGGCATAGCTGCGGATCCAGCTAAGGTGGAGGCCGTGATACAGTGGGAGTGTCCCAAGTCAGTGACGGAGATTCGGAGCTTTATGGGTTTAGCTAGCTACTACAGGAGGTTTATAGAGGGGTTCTCCAAGATAATGGCACCCCTAACACAGCTAACAAGGAAGGACCAACCGTTTGTATGGACTGATAGGTGTGAAGAGAGCTTCAGGGAGCTTAAGTAGAGGCTGACGAGTGCTCCAGTGTTGGTAATCCCGGATGTGAGTAAACCCTTTGAGGTTTACTGTGATGCCTCTCATCAGGGCTTGGGGTGTGTCTTGATGCAAGAGAGGAAGGTGGTGGCCTATGCTTCAAGGCTGTTGAAAGTTCATGAGAAGAACTATCCTACTCATGATCTCGAGTTAGCAACGGTGGTTTTTGCTTTGAAAATCTGGAGGCACTACTTGTATGGTGCATAGTTCTGTGTCTTTAATGACCACAAGAGTTTGAAGTACCTCTTTGATCAGAAAGAGTTGAACATGAGGCAGAGGCGGTGAATAGAGTTTTTGAAGGGCTACGACTTCGAGCTTCTCTACCACCCAGGGAAGGCGAATGTGGTGGCAGACGCACTGAGTAGGAAGACAGTGCATGTGGCCCACCTGATGATAAAAGAGATGGAGTTGCTTGAGAGCTTCAGAGACATGAAGCTACAGTTTGAGTTGGAGCCGGAATTCATTAGGTGTTGCACCTTGGTTATATCTAGTGACTTCCTGAGCTTGATTAAGGAGAAGCAAGCACAAGATGCTAGTTTGTAGAGGGTAAAAGACCTACTTGGGTCGGATCAGGCCAAGGAGTTTGCCTTGGGTAGTGATGGTGTGCTGAGGTTCAGAGGCAGGGTCTATGTACCAGATGATTTTGAGGTGAGGAGATTGGTCCTTAAGGAAGTACACAAGAATCGTCTTAGTCTGCATCCGGGCATTACTAAGATGTACCAAGACCTCAAGGAGAACTTTTGGTGGCAAGGCATGAAGAAAGAGATTGCACAGTTTGTATCCGCTTGCTTGACTTGTCAAAAGGCTAAGGTGTAGCATCAGAAACCTGGTGGGACGCTTCAGCCCTTGGATATTCCGGTGTGGAAGTGGGATAGCATAGCTATGGATTTTGTTACCCACTTGCCTCGCACCGTGAGAGGGCATGATGCTATATGGGTGGTGGTGGATCGGCTAACGAAGAGTGCTCACTTTTTTGCAGTGAATGTTAGAATGTCTATGGCCAAGTTAGCCTAGCTCTACATCCGAGAGATAGTGAGACTTCATGGAGTGCCCAGTAGCATAGTATCTGACAGAGACCCCCGATTCACTTCAAGGTTCTGGCAGACGCTGTATGAGGTTATGGGTAGTAGGCTGAGGATGAGTTCTGCTTATCATCCTCAGACGGATGGCCAGTTAGAGAGGGTGAGTCAGTCCTTAGAGGACTTGTTGAGGACATGTATCTTGGACCACCTTGGCAGTTGGGATGAGGTGTTACCGCTGGTGGAGTTCACCTACAACAACAGTTACCAGGCGAGTATAGAGATGGCGCCTTATGAGGCTTTGTATGGGAGGAGGTGTAGGACTCCCTTATGTTGGTACCAGGATGGTGAGTCGGTTTTTGTAGGACCTGAGTTGTTGCAACAAACCACAGAGAAGGTGCAGTTGGTGAGGGATAGGTTGCAAGCATCTTAGAGTCGGCAGAAAGCATATGCAGACCAGAGGAGGCCCTTAGAGTTTGAGGCTGGGGAGCATGTGTTCTTGAGGGTGACCCGGACCACTGGTGTGGGGAGGGCTATCCGCTCAAGAAAGTTATCTCCTAAGTTCTTGGGTCCGTATCAGATCCTGAGGAGGATAGGGCCCGTGGCTTATGAGATTGCATTGCCATCCCAGTTGGCTAATCTACACCCAGTCTTCCATGTCTCACAACTACGGAAGTATGTTTTTGACCCATCACATGTGTTGGAGGCGGAGGATGTACAAGTCAGGGAGGATCTCCGGGTAGTGGTGCAACCTGTCGCCATAGAGGATCGCCAAGTGAGGGAGCACAAGGGAAGAGCCACTAGTCTTGTGAAGGTCATCTGGGACCGGAGGACAAGGGACTCTACCTGGGAGCTAGAGGAGGAGATGAAGAGTTCATATCCATATCTATTCTGGTAAGTCTAATTTTTCAGGGATGAAAAATTTTTGTTGTTGGGGAGATATTGTAAGCCCCTTTTTCCTTTTCAGCTGAGTATTTGGGGCCTAACCATTCGTGGGCCTAAGGCCGACCCAATAAGGGGACCCAATACCCTTGCCAGCCCCTAACCCCTTCATTCTGTTCCATTTTTAGAAAAACCAGCTCCTTGTTCCCTCCCCTCGTCTAGTGTAAGAGCCCTGCTAGGGCACAGAGGTTCTCCCCTTGTTTCAAGCTAGTAAAGGATATTGTACTTCCAAGTAAGTCGAACTCCAACCTTGTCCTTCTCTTTCTCCAGTTCAGAGGCTAATGGTTTTGTCTTGGGTTCTCCCTAGCAACCCCTTTCTCAACTCTGTGTGGGTTTGTTTTCAGCTCTGTACCCTGCTCCAGTGCTCCACTACTTTTCTTGGGTTACCACTCTATTGTGCTAGTGTTTAAAAAGGTAAGGGAAGCTAGATTCACCAGTCAAAGTTATTTTGTGTGTTTCTTTTTGGTTTGTTCTATGATTATAGGCTTGAGTAGTAGATTTTTATCGAATGAAACTGAGTTGCATGCGTTGTTGGATGTGGGTTTGAACTATTTTTGTTGTTGCATGTGTGCTAACAGTGGTGAGACTTGTCATTCTCGCCCAAGCGAGCTCGTCTCGCCTAAGCAAGAGTATCAGGATGCTCGCCCTGGTTCTGCTCGAGCTTCTCGCCCAGGCGACCAACTGTGGTTTTTGAGCGATGCACGTCTCGCTCAGGCGAAGACGGCTCGCCTAGGCGAGCCCTCGAGGAAACCAGTGATGCCTCTGTTGGAGTCCTCGTTTAAGCGAGGTGCCTCTTTATTTTTGGGCGAACGACGGTCTCGCCCAGGCGAGAACTCACAGATGTGGCCACTTTACCAGTATTTCGCGTCTCGCTTAGGCGAGAATGCCTAGCTTAGGCGAGACAGTTCTTGTCGCCTGGGCGAAGGCTTTTAGCCTAAGCGAGATCAGTGCGAGATTGCATGATATTTCTCTATTCTCTGTTATGGCTGGACATTTCCATGGACATGCAAGAATTATTTGAACTGTAAAGTAGCATGCTTGGATTGATTTATAGCCTGGAAATGTTGAATGGTGGTATTGAGGCATGAGAATTGGATGTATGAGATAAATGTGGTAGTTAAGGTATGAGAAACATGAAATTTGTGTGTGGTAGGCATAATTCCATGAGTCTCGTGGGGAGATCCCATGGTGGTGTGTAGTGTATATATTAAGATATGGATTCAAGTAAGGATAGCATCCCGAAACTCTAAAGGTTTAGTGAGTCTCAGGTAGAGCAAACTGACCCAAGTGGTGAGAGTGGCGGGAGGCCCTAGTCTCTGGCAGGATAATGGCCTTAGACGTTTAAAGTCTAACCTTGTGTGTGGTAGGGTGAAACCCATTGGCAATGGCTCTGCAGAGCAGTAGAGGCCACCACAAGTGCAACAATCCAGTGAATCCGATCTTAGTATATTTATCCGGATAATTGAGTCATAGTGTCATGCTTGTCTGCGATAACATGATTCTCTGTGCTCACTGTGTTGAAATGCTTGAACTGTTTAAGTACTTGTCTGCTGATGAGTCATTATTTTCTTCCATTTCACTAGCCTTTGTGTACCCATTAGACAGTTGATTAGTGCTTAATTGTTCATCATTAGAGTGTTTTTCATCTGCTGGGCTTTATTGGGCCAGTGTTCCGAATTTGGACTAATTTCACATTATTTGGCCTAATTTTTGTTTTTAATTATTTTTAGGTATTTGGGTGAAGCAAATTTTGGAGCTTGGACATTAATATTTAGTGGAAGAGACTTGCCACATCATTGCCACATCATTTCCATGTCATTTCCACGTCAGCAAAGTCAATGGGTCAACATTTGAGGCCCAGAGTGGCATTTTTGTAAATCTGAGTGGCAGAGTGGCAGTTTTGTAATTATGAGTGGCAAGGGTGATATGACCACGCGAATTAGGTCTGCATGAGGAGGCCAGCCGCTCCATCATCTTCAACCTCTCTTCAAAACCTCCATTTTCGTTCTCCAAGCTTCCATGGACGCCCCTCTTGCGGTTTTTCACGTTTTTGGCTCATTTTTACCGTTTTTATGCATATTTGACAGCACCCATTGAGGGTTTTACGTTTTGAATTCGTTTTCTTGCTTGGGCAGTTCGTTTTGTGGGTTTTATTGACTTGGAACAATACCCATTCATGGGGTTTTCGCATTTATATATGACAACACCGTTTTGCATTCCATTTAAGCTTTGAAATCTCTATTTTTGCTCTTGAATTGCGCTTTTCAGATTTCATAAATTAGGGTTCTTGGTTATGTTTTGTTATTGCAGTTTTGAAGTGTTTGATTGTTCATTTTCCATGTCTAGCTAAGTTTTTCGTATTGGTTCCTTGAAGAAACTGATTTGAAACCATGAGGTTGATGTTT
>Ga0209589_1007296_pt1 | contig 17855 bp, 14 predicted proteins | sample CowpeawhiteBW_FD_187525 | JGI IMG/M metagenome (GOLD analysis project Ga0209589, IMG submission 187525) | Root nodule microbial communities of legume samples collected from California USA - Cow pea white BW (SPAdes) (version 2) | ecosystem: Host-associated > Plants > Roots > Nodule | place: USA...
TGAAGCTTACTTGGAGTGGGAGCTCAAAATTGAGCATGTATTTTCTTGCAATAATTATAGTGAGGAGCAAAAGGTAAGGCTTGCAGCAACTGAATTTTCTGATTATGCTTTAATTTGGTGGAACAATTTGCAAAGAGAGAGGATTAGAGATGAGGAGGCTTTGGTGGACACTTGGGATGAGATGAAAAGGGTCATGAGAAAGCGGTATGTACGTTCTAGCTTTCATAGGGACTTAAAATTGAAACTACAAAGACTTTCTTAAGGAAGCAAGGGAGTGGATGAGTGTTATAAGGAGATGGAGATTCTTATCATCCAAGCCAAAATTGAAGAAGATCCTGAGGTAACTATGACACGTTTCTTAATGGATTAAATCATGATATTAGAGATGTTGTTGAGTTGTAGGAGTTTGTGGAGATGAAGGATCTATTGCATAAGGCCATACAGGTAGAACAACAAATTAAAAGAAAGAGTACAACAAGAAAGAGTTCTACCAATTTCAATTCTTCAAACTGGAGAGATAGAGTAAAGCAAGAAGGTGTTGCCTCCTCTAGCAATTCAGTGCTTTCTAATGAAGGAAAAATAGTTCAAAAGAAACCTGAACATCAACCAAAGAGGACTAGAGAAATGAAATGTTTTAAATGTTTAGGCATGGGACATTATGCCTATGAGTGTCCTACAAAGAAGACTGTTTTTCTTAAGGATAATGGGGAGTACACAAACGATTCTGATGATAATGATGGAGAGGTAGAAGAGAGTGATGGCGAGTTGAAAGCTAATGTAGGAGAGTTGTACATGATTAGGAGGATGTTGGGAAGTCAAGTCAAGGCCGAGGATGCATCTCAAAGCGAGAATATTTTTCATACAAGATGTTCAGTTAATGGTAATGTATGTTTGGTAATCATTGATGGAGGAAGTTATACCAATGTGGTGAGTTCAAGATTAGTGTCAAAGATGAACATGGACACTAAACCACATCCTAGGCCATACAAACTTCAATGGCTTAGTGAAGGAAAAGAAGTCCAAGTGAAACAGCAAGTTGAAGTCTCTTTCTCCATTGGGAAATATGAAGATAAGATCTTATGTGATCTGGTTCCTATGGAGGCTAGCCATATTCTTTTGGGAAGACCATGGCACATCAAAGCCATCCATGATGGCTTCACTAACAAAATCTCTTTCACGTATCAAGATAAAAAAGTGGTCCTCAAACCCTTGTCTCCTAAAGAGGTGTGTGAGGATCAAATAAAAATGAGAGAAAAGTTAGCAAATGAGAGAAAGAGTGAAATACTTGAAAGGAAAAGAAAAAGAGTGAAACACTTGACAGGAAAATGAGAGAAAATGAAACATTTGAGGGTAAGCAAGTTTATTTAGCAAGAGAAAGGGAGGTAAGGAGGGTGTTTTGTGCAAGACAGCCGCTCTACTTATTGTTTTGTCAAAATCAGATTTCAAATTCTGACCAATTTGACAAATTTGAATTGCCCTCAAGTATTGAGTCCCTTTTGCAGGATTATAAAGATGTGTTTCCAGCAAGTGTCCCTGATGGTTTGCCATGTTTGAGAGGAATTGAGCATCACATTGATCTCATTCCGGGAGCTGCTTTGCCCAATAGGCCAGCTTATAGGAGCAACCCACAAGAGACTAAAGAGATTGAAAAACAAGTTACTGAACTCATGAGTAAAGGTTTTGTGAGGGATAGCATGAGTCCATGTGTTGTACCTGTGATTTTGGTGCCCAAAAAGGATGGCTCATGGAGGATGTATCCTGATTGTAGAGTAATAAACAACATCACCATCAAGTATAGGCATCCAATTCCAAGGTTAGATGATCTTCTTGATGAATTTTATGGTGCATGTGTGTTTTCTAAAATTGATCTTAAAAGTGGCTATAATCAGATTAGGATTAGAGAAGGTGATGAATGGAAAAGTGCCTTTAAAACTAAATGTGGATTATATGTGTGGTTGGTTATGCCCTTTGGTTTGACAAATGCACCTAGTACTTTTATGCGGTTAATGAATCATGTTTTAAGAGAGTTTATTGGTAAATTTGTTGTGGTGTACTTTGATGATATTCTGATCTATAGCACCAGTCTTGAGTTGCATGTTGAGCATTTGCAATCTGTTTTTGTTGTTCTTAGAAAAGAAAAATTCTATGCCAATTTGGAAAAATGCATCTTTTATTATGATCATGTGGTGTTTTTGGGTTTTGTTGTGAGTGCTAAAGGTGTACAAGTTGATGCGGAAAAGGTCAAGGCCATCCAAGAATGGCCTACACCTAAGACTGTCAGTGGGGTGAGGGGTTTTCATGGTTTAGCAAGTTTTTACAGGAGATTTGTTAAGGATTTTAGTACCTTAGCTGCACCTCTAAATGAAATTGTTAAAAAGAATGTGGGTTTTAAATGGGGAGAGAAACAAGAGGAGGCCTTTGCTGCCCTCAAGCATAAGCTAACTAATGCACATATTCTTACCATGCCTAATTTTGCAAAATCTTTTGAAATTGAGTGTGATGCATCAAATGTGGATATTGGGGCTGTTTTGCTGCAAGATTGACATCCCATTGCTTATTTTAGTGAAAAGTTAAGTGGGGCTGCCCTTAACTATTCTACTTATGATAAGGAATTATATGCTTTGGTTAGAGCTTTAAATACTTGGCAACACTATTTGTTACCCAAAGCATTTGTCATTCACAGTGATCATGAGTCCTTGAAATACTTGAAAGGACAAGGTAAGCTTAATAAGAGGCATGCTAAATGGGTAGAGTTTTTAGAGCAATTTCCATACGTAATCAAGTATAAAAAGGGAAAAGGAAATATAGTGGCTGATGCACTTTCTAGGAGGCATGCTTTGCTTTCTATGCTTGAAACTAAATTGTTTGGTCTTGAATCTTTGAAAGACATGTACAAAGATGATATGGATTTTGCTGAAATATATGCTGCATGTGAAAAGTTTTCTGAAAATGGTTACTATAGGCATAATGGATTCTTATTTAAATCAAATAAATTGTGTGTGCCTAAGTGTTCCATTAGAGAGTTGCTTGTGACTGAATCACATGAAGGAGGTTTGATGTGTCATTTTGTGGTTCAAAAGACTTTGGAAATTTTGCAAAAGCATTTCTTTTGGCCTCATATGAAACGTGATGTACATAAGTTTTGTGATCACTGCATTGTGTTTAGAAAAGCTAAATCTAAGGTGAAGCCTCATTGATTATATACTCCTTTACCTGTTCCTGAATATCCTTGGACTGACATTTCTATGGACTTTGTTATGGGGCTGCCTAAAACAAAGAATGGAAAGGATTTTGTCTTTGTTGTTGTTGACAGATTTTCTAAAATGGCACATTTCATACCTTGCAAGAAGGTGGATGATGCTTGTCATGTGGCTGACTTGTTTTTCAAGGAAATAGTAAGACTTCATGGTCTACCAAGGAGCATTGTGAGTGATAGGGGTACAAAATTCCTTAGTCACTTTTGGAGGACGTTGTGGGATAAGATTGGTACTAAATTGTTATTTTCTACTACTTGTCACCCACAAACTGATGGTCAAATTGAGGTAGTCAATAGAACTTTAGGCACATTACTTAGGACTGTTATAAAGAAAAATCTTAATTCTTGGGAAGCATGTTTGCCTTACGTTGAGTTTGCTTATAATAGGGTTATCCATAGCACAACTAATTATTCACCTTTTGAGATTGTATATGGATTTAACCCTTTAACTCCTCTTGATTTGCTACCTATGCCTAACATTTCCATGTTTAAGCATAAAGAAGCACAGGCTAAAGCTGACTATGTGAAGAAGTTACATGAGCAAGTAAGGGGTCAAATTGAAAAGAAAAACGAAAACAATGCAAGGCAAGCTAACAAAGGTAGAAAGAAGGTTGTCAAACAACCTGGAGATTGGGTTTTGGTGCACATGAGAAAGGAAAGGTTTCCAGAACAAAGGAAATCAAAGCTTCAACCAAGGGGGAATGGTCCATTCCAAGTGCTTGAAAGAATAAATGACAATGCTTACAAAATTGATCTGCCTGGTGAGTATAATGTTAGTTCCACATTCAATGTGTCTGACTTATCCTTTTTTTATGTAGAGGGAGAATCTAATTTGAGGACAAATCCTTCTCAAGAGGAAAAGAATGATGGAGATGTGACAATGAGCAAGGACAAGGATCCACTTGAAGAACTTGGAGGACCTATGACAAGGTCTAGAGCAAAGAAAGCAAAAGAAGCTCTACAGCAAGTGTTGTCAATATTATTTGAGTGCAAGCCCAAGTTTGAAGGAGAAAAGACAAAAGTTATAAATTGCATCGTGGTCCAAATGGAAAAGGCTAACGCGCCAGATTAATGCAGTTTCTTTTATTTAAATAAGGGTCCATTTGACATCTTAAGAACCAGCCTTGGAAGACTAAGAAGACCTTGCTGAATACTTTTGGATGACTTTTTAGTTGCCCTAATTTCAGTTATAATCAGCCATTAGGTAGTGGACAATTATTAGCTTGATTGGGATATAATGACAATTACTAGTGGGATATAATGAGAATTAATGGTCTTTTAGTAATCCTAATGGTTAAAGCTCCTACATAAGTTGAACCATTTCTTATCAATGAAATCAAGTTAAGTTTTGTTCAGAAATTCAATGAAATTCTATGTTAACTTGCTATAATGTAAAAATTGTTACTTTTACTAGATTAAGAACCAAAACACATAGATGAAAATAATTAATTATTCAGCAACTTAATTAATTTAAAATCTTTAATTAATTATTTGAGATATATCAAAGATAATTAATTTAAAATCTTTAATTAATTATTCAGCAACTTAATTTCTATCCAATCTCGAGTTCTATCCCTTTTATTTTACTCTTTGACCATCTTTGACCAAAATATACAATGTTTGACCAACCTTTGAATGCTTGACCAGAGTTTGACCTATTTGACTGACCATTAGAGGCTGCCACGTGACACACACTCTCCCTCTTCAGAATTAGGGTTTCCGTTAGGGTTGCAGATGGTTTCAACATTTGAACATCATGAAGGCTTGGTTGCGGCATGAATGGAGGCTTGTGTCTGCAGTGGTCCGAATCTACGTGAATAGTGGAATCCATGGTTCACGAAGGTGTGATGGAACGACATTGATGTTGCTCCATTGTGTTACTACGCGTACTGCACTCTAGTGCTGGAGAAGTGTGATATGTTGGTGTGATGTTTGCAGTGGAGGTTCGAAGCAACTTGTAACACCCTAGGCGGATATTACTTGATAAAGCAATTAAATATAAATTATGGATTATAGAAAGTTCCCAAGCGCGGGAAACGTATAAAACTTATATCGCGGAAGTTCAAATACATGTAACCATCCTTATTACAAATCCATAATAGAGAAAAAAAACATAATTAAGCCTTATTAAAAAATGTTTATAAATAACTTATATAGAAAATCCCTCGTGGTCTGCCCCGCTCCGCCTCTAAGCGTCGACGTTCTCACCTAGATTCACATATGCTCCCGTATGACAAGTCACACGATCATCGCCAAACACAAACAAAAATGGGTGAGTTGAGAAAGAAAAACAATCATATTTGATAATTAATAAAAATTAACACCCATCCAAATTATCTTAGCCAATTCTTAATTCATTGACTCCTTCATACCAAATCACCATAATCTCATAACCTATATGAGAAAGATCCATACACAACCTTGATCTTTAGGGATTATCATGCTTCCACTAACCTGCCCGCTCGTGGTCCAACTCTACGGACCTCCTCGCCTGTAGTTCAACTCTACGAACCTATCTACTCGTAGTCCAACATACGTGAACACCTACTATGAACCTCCCTACTCATAGTAGTCTCAAGTGTGAGCATGGAACATATGAATCTCCCTGCTCGTATCCCCACACAAGAGTACAACGAATACAGACCTCCTTGCCCGCATCAATCATGTATCTCCAACTCCATTATGAACCCCCCGCTCGTAATTTAATCCATCATATCCCAGACCAAACCATCAAATCCATCTATGCAAAACCCCTTGCAAAGGACCCTTGCCCTTGCACTATCGTCTGGCGTTGCCTAAGCACCACTAGGCGAAACTATGCTCCAAACCGCCTGGCGGACATCCCACGCCGCTAGGCGCCACGCATTCCAGAACCCTCTGGTTTGTGGCTATTGCCTAGCAGAATCATACACACTGCCAGGCGCCACACCAGTAAAGCGGATTTTTTACTAGTTTAAGCACTACACAACTGAAATGTAACACATCAAGCATCATATTTACACATCCAAAATGCCACTTACAGTTTATCACAACTAAACATACCACAAATTGCCTCACCATAATTTCCAAACATCAATCAAAGTAAGCATTCATACATTTAAACTTGGAGAATTGCCATCACTTGGAAGTAGTCAAACATATATATGAAGCATATGAACTTAGGTCCAGCAATACAATAATGACCCCAATGCTACTCTTGCATCCAAATGCACCACCCCTCATTTCAAGATTCATATAGCCCAAGGACAACCAACACATACCTAGATGCACCTTAACAATTATTTGATCAAGTTAGTAGATCATATATGTAAGTGGAATGCTTCCAAACAGCTAGCTCCTATAATTTTAAAACATGCAAGCAATCTACCATCACCAATAGAATCCATCTATTCCTTCATTCCCACAACTCAAACCAATACAAATTTCATATAAACCCATGACTTTACTTATGCATCAACTCATACCAATTGAACCTGTAGTTATCATACAATCATACCAAATTTTATACTAAAATCGTCCCCAATGACCCCAATATCAGTTTTCCACCTAACAAGCCAAACAAGTCGTTGGCCACAGTTCATCGCCTAGCGGCACGTCAATATCACTAGGCAGTGCATCAAGACTTTGGAGATTCCAGAATTCCTTGCACATGCAGAAAAAAAAAACCTAATCCCCCAAAATGCGATTTGACCTCCTAGTATCAATAGATTGCATCCAATCACATAGTCACCAAGCACTTATATTCAGTTAATGCAAATAATCTCATCATAAGCAAATTCGACAAGGACATATCACAATCTCGCATTAATTTTGCAACCTTAAGAACCCTCATGTTCATCAACCCCCAATCATTGAATTAGAGAAAAAAGCAAATACTATCAACCAATTATCTCAAGAAACATATCAGAGAGTCCGATAAACTGTAGAACACCCAACACACCTCAAAAACACCAAAAACATACGAAAAACATGTGATTCTAGTTCGCGTCGCCTAGCGGTTCTTCCTTGCTGCTAGGCAGTTCATCACAGAACCCAGAAAAATCATGAACAATGATTGCGTCGCTTGGCGAGCCTTCGTAGTCGCCAAGCGGTTTCTGGGTCAAAACCCAGAATTTACGAGAAATAGCGAAAATTGAAAAGGCATTCAAGCAGTCAAACCATGAAAACATTCAGAATGGTTTACTCGAAATTAAAACAGGTATGTACAGCTCCCCTTACCTGGTTTCCTTGCTCCAAACACAATCCTAATGATTCTTCCTTGTTCTCAAAGCTTCAACCCTTGTCTCCATTCCACTTCCTCCCAACACTTAGCTACCATCCTAAAATCATAGTTTCTCAGTCTCCCTCACTCTCCTTTCTGATGGTTCACTATGGCTCTCTACTTCCTCACTCACTCTCTTCTCTCTCACAAATACAAGCAAAATAAATAAAATAATAAAAAAACGAAATTAATTTAAAATTAAGGTTTAATGGCTATTACTTTTGATTACTGCACCTCAACTACAACCTTTCTGGTTTCTCAGGGATTTCTACAGTTCCTAGATTTTTCCACTACTTGGCAAAAGCGTTGAAACATAAAAAGAGCCTACTCACCTTAGCCAAGGTTCGAACTCATATCCTTCCCAAATCATCATGAATATGCACATCCATCACACCAACTCATGTTTCACATCAATTTCATGCACACATATAATCTTAAACCATGCTTTTTCATTCACAATATATATGTAAAATAAAACACAATTAAAAATATCACACCATTGGCATACACATAATTTAAACCCAAATCCTTTCATAATAGCCAAGTGCTCTTAACCACTTGAGCTAGTATTGTTCCTTGCTTGCCAAGAAATTCTCTTAGGGGTACCTCCAACCCACCATTATTTGTAATTTATTAATTATTATTTATATAAATTTCTCGGTTCTTGCACAACTGCTTCTCCGATCTTGTAGTGTCGGCGTTGGTGTTTGATGGTGATGCAGATCTGCAGGTGCATTTTCTGGATTCGTGTGGCAGAAAAAGGTTGCAGTTGTGACGGAAGAGCTGCTCGAAAATGGAGGTTCGGCTATTGCATCGTGGAGGTTGTGGTCGTCATTGCTTGTTACTGCCATGGATGCGTGAATGAAGTTTTTATGGCTGTTCCGCACTCTGTACAAGTGAAAAAGAACCAGATATGGCTCGTGGCTCGCTCATGGCTCGTGGTGGCCTGCATAAATGATTGACTATAGTTGAACGTAGTGCAGATCTACGGTGGTTCGTGGATGTGGAAATGGTACGCTGGTATCTTGTTTCTTGCAGGTGTGAGAAAGATGAAGGTCGTGTGGTGGTGGTGGTGGTGCTTCCATAGTGGCCAACGACGATGTTGTTTGATGGGGTGTAGGCATGGAGGACGGTGGTTGTTGGCATGGTGATGGTGGGAGAGGAGAAGGACCTAAGGTTTCTATTTGGGAGATGGGAAGGAGATGATGTGACAAGCTTTAATTGGTTGGTTTATGAGTGTTTAGATTTAGACACGTGTCATGTTTTGGTTAGTCAGCTGAATTAGTGGAGGATTGTCACATGGCATGATCTAGTTGAGTGAAGTTTAAGTAGTATAAGGTGGTGAAAGTTAGTAGAAATAGGAAGTGTAGGCTAGAGTTTGTATGGAATTTTGAGAATGGTGGTGTATAAGTAAAAATCAGGGGTGCATTTAGCTTCTAAATTATTTCTTTCTAGAATTTATTGATTTTGGACTTAATTTGTAACATGGAACATTTCCAAATCGACACTTTTAATGACCCAAATTAAACTTCAGCTGCATCAACAAACGTTAGAATATCCAATAATATTTTATGCAACTAAAATCACTTTTTATGCCATTTTTAACTTATGAACTCAATAAATCCAATAATCACAAATCCTGATTAAATCAATCCTTAAGCACAATAATTCTATGAAATCCCTAAATTTAAACACTAAATGAGGGCAAAAATTTGAACTCATCACTTGGCCAAACTTACATTTTTTTTGGACTATGTATTTTAGCCATTTTAGTGTGAAAGCATGAACTTGCCAAGATGACACACCTGAAACATGTCTAGTTTGGAACCAATTTTGTTTGAATTTTGAATGTTCTCCCTCTCTTTGATCAGTTCTTAAACCTATAAATAGGAGTGCTCAACCATGTAAAATCAACTTGGAATTTATATGGAGAAACTATGCAAATTTGCAAATCTCTTGTTTCTAAGTTGATAATGTAGATTTTTACCATTATCTTAGCTATCTTTTGCTAACAAAATCAACTCCTCTCGAGCTTTTAACCCACTTAATCCTTACTTTTACTTTGCTTTTGTGAATAAATACAATTTAGGTTATATATACCACTAATCCTCATTTTTGTGTCCAATTTAATGATAGGAAGCTTTTTGTCTCAAGCCAAAGAAGTGGTCAACCAAAGATGAAAGAAGAAAAGAAAGCCAAATTTGAAGATATGAACTTACCATTTCAAGGCTGAGCGCCATAATTCAAGGTTGAGCCCCACATTCCTCTCGCATTTTCCAACGCTTAGCGCTAGAAGCCAGTATTGAGCGTTGATTGGCTCACATATTTTGGACGTTGAGCAATGCGGGGACGACACTGAGCGACACCTAGGCTGATGTAGCAATTTTAACCTATTTCTTCTAGTTTGCTCGGGGGGAATACATCTTTGGCACTTTGGGACAAAATTTTTCACTCTTGGAGAGCTTGGAGGTGTCTAGGGCTTGTGGGAACTATCCCTTCCTCCTCCTTGTATCTTCATCTTCTTCCATCTTCCATTTTGTAAGTTTGGGCTCTTCATGACAATGGAGAGCTAAACCCATTTTGTTGGGGGTAGATGTAACCACTAAAATCTCTTGTATTTTGCAAATGCTTTGAATATATTATATGCTTATTCCATTAAATGTTAGTATTCTTGTTTCCTTGCTTAATGCTTGCTTGGTTTGATCACCCATTGCATGATACTTGGTTCATTGGGTATTGTAAAATATCTTTTGAAACCTAGAAATGGCACAAGATACCTAATGGAGGTTGACCTATTGGTTGTCTTAAACCCTAGTTCATAAAGCAGGTTTGTTTGTAAAGAGTTCAAGGCATTAACTCTTGATAACAAGTTTTTAGCGCCGTTGTCGAGGACCCGTGTCTAACACTAGACTATTGTGTGATTTTTGACTCATTTAGACTTAATTCTTTTGTTCAGATCTACTGCTTTTGTTTAGTTATATACGCATGTTATTTGGGTTAACTTGTAGTTCGAGTTTGTCTTTGTTGTTGTTCTCTAGTGTATGCAGGGTAGGATTCGTACAAGGAGGATTGTGTCTTCAAAACCACCCTTTGTTGATCCTGAGATAGAGAAAATTGCCCGTAGAAACAATAGTGCCACAAGGCGACGTCGAGCTCAAGCACAACAAGTTGCCCTCACTCATCTACTTCAGACACTCTTTAGTGTACTTCTTAGAATCTTGATTCATTTTCAAAGGAATAAATTGCTAAAAATCCTTATGGTGATGGTAGAGGTCAAGAAAGATGCACTTTGGAAGACTATGTAGCGTTCACAAGCCATATCAACTTCAGTAGTATTGCTCGGCCAACAATCAATGCCACCAATATGGAGATGAAGTCGGCTCTTATTCACCTGGTTTAGAGTAATCAATTCAACGACCTGTCTCATGAAAATCCATACACTTATCTGGCCACATTCTTAGAGATATGTAATACTGTGAAGATCCATCAAGTTCCTGATGAAGCCATATGCTTGAGTCTCTTCCCTTTCTCACTAGTAGGTTCTGCTAAAGCCTGGCTGAATTCCTTCCTTGAGAATAGCCTCACTAATTGGGATGACGTGGTTGCAAAGTTCTTGAGCAAATATTTTCCCTAGTCCAAGGTCAATAAGGGAAAATAGGAAATCTCATCATTCCAGCAAGATATGGATGAGTCCTAGGCCAAGCATGGGATAAATTCAAAAGACTGCTAAGGAAAACTTCTATTCATGGGTTTGATCAACCTACACAGCTTACTCTTTTCTTGGTAGGCCTTAAATCACAGTCAAAGTTGATGTTGGATGCCTCGCCCGGAGGAAGTATCAAGTGGAAGATACCAGAGGAAGCTTATGAGTTGATAGAGAATATGGTGGCTAATGATAATAAAGCTTATACTAAGAGAGACCATTCTCAAAAGAAGGGTATTCTAGAGCTTCAATCTCAAGATGCCCTATTGGCTCAGAACAAGATCATGACTCAGCAGTTGGAGACCCTCATGAAGAAATTGTCACAACTTCCCCAAGAGCTTCAATGTACCTCTATAGCTCAACTTCAACAAGTGCAAAGTTGTGAGTTGTGTGGAGGAAACCATACCAATGGACAATGTGCAATACAAGGCATATCTCAAGAGGAAGTTAGTTATATGGCAATCAAGGTCGACTAGGGAATTATAATCAAGGATGGAGACCTCAACAGAACTTGGGCCAAGCTGGACCTTCTAATAGACCCCCATATCAACAGACTTACCAACATCCCTCTTTGACTAACAGAACTTCAAAGCTTGAACTATGATATTACAGATAAGGTAGAACTCTTGCCTTATAATGACCTAAGTGATTTAGTTCAACTATGTGTGAGGGTGTAGAACAACAATTAAAGAGAGAGACTACCACTAGGAAGGATTACCCCACCACATCTTACCCTAGGAAAGATTCCAAAAGTAAAATATCAACCTAGAGAGCCTTCCAAAGAAACTAGAGGTAAAGAGTCTTGGTGTTTAGATGTAATTAAAAAGGACTATATACTTCTAAATGTCATAACAAAAGGTCCACATACATTCTAGATAATAAGAGTCAAATTGAGGGGTCTACATCATCTAGTGAAGCTAGCACTTCAATTTCTGAAGAAGATGATTACCTTGTTGTGAAGGTGAACTCTTAATGATGAGAAAACTTATTTGAAACCAACATGAGTTAGAACAATCACTATAGCAAAATCTATTCCACACTAGATGTAAAGTTTTTGAAATCACATATCAATGATTGTGGATAGTGGTTCTTATTGTAGCTCTAGATTAGTGGAAAAATTGGCTCTAAATACTACTCATAACCCAAAGCCTTACAAACTTCAATGGATATAAAAGGATGAATGGATAGTAGTGAAGGAACAAGTGAGTATACCCATATGCATTACAAATTATGATGATAAAGTTTTATGTGATATTATATCAATGGAGGTTGGGCATATTTTACTTGAAAATGATAGAAGGCAACATTGAATTGAAGAAAACAACAACAAGGACTTATCTATTGAAGCTTGTTCAACCAAGGCTCATGATACCACACGATGAGTCCATTTCCAAGCTTTGAGTCCTTGAAATAGTCATGGAGAACTCCATGGAACGAGAGGGGGTAGAAGCAAGCTAGAAAGGAGAGGATGAGGTTCAAATTTGGTGGAGTATAGGTACTCTTTGTTAGTTTGAAATGGTGATTTAAGGCAATAAGGGAGGAGGTGAATTGGCTATTTAAAACTTTTTCGAAAGCTTAAAACCCTTTTTGATTGAATCAAATAGACAACGAAATTCGAATGCAAAAGTTGTAGAACTGTACACTTTCAATAATCAAATAATAAAACAGTAGACTAATTTGTTCTTGAGCCTATCAAATAGTTGATTAAAATTTCAAATCAATTGGCTAAAAACCTGGAAATTTATGCTGAATGTTGAATTAGCAGATTTAACTCAAATATCAAAATTTTACACACAAGACTTGTTCCAACCAATATTTCTAACAAGTATGCAACATCAAATTACATAGAAATGTATTAAAGCTCAAAAAAAGAATGAATTACTTGGTTTTCTTGAGTTTTTAAAGTGATTTAAAGTGAGTGAGATGAAGGGAGGAGAATGACACAATTGTTTTTATACTGGTTCACTCAATCATAGAGCTACATCCAGTTTACCTGGACAACCTGAGCCTGGTTTCCACTATATTCAAAAGTTTTACAAATCAATCACCAAGATTACACTTTTGAACAAAGAACACACAAGATTTTTGACTCACAAAAATCTAGCCTAACACGCTGTAAGAATCACAGTCACAGACCTTAAACCACATAAGGTAAAATACCAGAGGCACAAGAACTACAAAACCTAATGGTGGCTCTCCCTAGCCAAACATACACGAGTTCTCAAGTTAATCTCAAGCCAAAATGCCTCCAAGATCTTCAATCAACACTTTACAGTTGTGTAATGCAAAGAGAGGGAGAGAGAGAGAGAGAGAAAGAGAGAGAGAGTTTTCTAGTGATGAACGATAAGTTTTCATGGTCAAAAATTTAAAATTGTGTCTCTGCTCTCGAAAACACAACTTATATAGTCTAGTTTAAGTGAAATCAATCAGTTGAATTTTTCTCACAATCAGTTGATTTCACTTGACTTAAGTGAAATCAGTCGATTGAAAAATAATTCAACTTATTGAATACATTCATACCAGAAACTATATACATCAAGCCTTTTAACTTATTAAAACCCTTTTTAAAAGACTAAAAAGGACACACTAAGACTAATAAGACGTCTAACCTATGTCATATAGCCTACCAACATGATATAACAAGTAATCATTACATCTAATACATCAATTACAGATTTAATACATTTGAAACATGATCTTCAAGTGGATCTTCATCAATCTTCATCAACCACATATGACCTTCATGCACTTGGCTTTATCAAATCTTTGCTCCAAGCTTGCTTGTGCCAACACTCTCAAGTGAGGTTTGTCCAACACTTAAGGAAGGAGGCTAGAGGAAACCACTAAGGGGAGCTTTAGCATAAGTTGATTCACAAAAAGAGTATGTGAAAGCCTTTCTACAACATAACTCTAATAAGTTCATGAATGAATTTACAAGACCTAGAGCTTTCTATTTAAAAATCATTTGTTTGTTTGGTTAAATGATTCGCTTACAACTATTGATATCTGATGCTTATAATGTTTACTTTAAAATAAAAACAAATAATGAATATTATGTTCTCCATTTTTGAAAATTTAAAAATATTTTGAAATCAAAATATTCTTAAACTATTTCACTTGTTATATATGAGAAGGTATATAAGAGGCACCATGGTGTAAAAATACTTTTACATTCACTTAACCTTTATATGCTTTGGTTAGCTTTCTGTTTTGACTCTCTCAAAAATTCTTTAATGACTCTCATATTCTTCAAATTCATCTATGGCTTCTACCTCTACTCCATCCAAATCTTTCATTGCTACTTTTGGGCCATTGAGACCCCATATTTCTAATGAGTTTTGGATGTCAATAGTCATAAATCTACTCTGGATTTGGACAAAGAGTTTAAAAAGATAGGCTCAATTCCCACTTATCAATTGCTCATTTGGAAATCAAACTTGTGACAGTGGCACTATTATCAATTGTTTCATTGAATATTTATCATTGTACTAAAAGCTATAGATTATAATTAGGACACAACTCTTTTTAGTTAAAAATATAACAATCAAAAAATACAATTTGATTGATGTGACTTGGTACGAAAGTTTAAACTCTTTAAAAGGAGAAATGAAGAACCTCAAATAAAAGGGAAGGCATAGAAAGTTGACAAGATACATGACAAATAATTCTATTGATAATCATTTTGTTAGAATGCTTTTATAGAAAAGAATGTTTTACAAATATATTCAAGGTATCCAAAATGTTGCTTACTACATCCTGTTTAAGATGTAAAAGATGACGGTTAACATGTCACACCTAAAAATTGAGAATTGTCATGAATATTTATCATAAATCCCTGAGAAACGTTGTCATCTTTTTAATTACATCCTCTCAATGACTGCTTCCTCAATATTTACATTTAATTCCTCAAAACGATTTTCCTAAAGACAATTAGATTTTCTTTGAGTATAATTTGAAGTAAGCTTTAAATTCGTCTCAAATTAATTTTCCTCCAGGTAGTTGGATATTTTCGAATATATATTGAGGTAGTCATCCTCGATTCATGTCCCAAATTTTACTATTTCCTAGAGATGCCTAGTGTCTTTTACACCTCAATTTAATGATTTATACTTTATACTTCACTCAAGTTTCAACTGAATTTGTCTCGCTCTAACAATACCATAATTAATTTAATTACCATTCAAAGGTAATTTTTGATATAAATGAAAAAGCATATTTCGATTGTTTTAAGTTTTTACTTAAGTTTCTGTTTGAATGTGAATCCACAACTCCTAAAGCAGGGGAAATACATTTCTGGGTATTTGTTTACTGCAAAATCTAGAAAGATTGGAGTATAAATTTAACAAATTATGACCGTAGACAAAAATAAAGTGTAAAAAGAATGGAAGGCAAACTTAGCATATTATTAGGAGGGGTGAAAATGAAAAGCAAATTCGACTAAATGAAACCCGATGAATCATGAATTAATATTGAGACAAAAAGGCCAACTTTCTCTTGAAATATTAGCAGTTGAAGGAAATGGGATTGATATGGGAAGTATGTAATTGTTAACTCTAGACATAAGAGTACGGAGATGCGTTGACTAGTTCGTTTAGAAATGAAACAACTTCATCGGGTGATCCAAGCGTATACCGAGCATTGGTTTGTGTTCTTCCAACAGCACAAGAAAAGTAATTCTCCTTCTTCAGGTCAAGGACATTCCAAGATATCTTTTCAGGAGCTGGACGACGTGGCGCACGGCACACATGATTATTTGTTTTCCTCTCAGAATTTGGCACAACACGTTGTCCCTTATTTTGGGATGATTTTGCTGCTCCATTTTTACTAGCTGGAATCTTCAACGATGATATCCTCTCCGCAGGAAACTTAACTCCTTCTGTTACCTTACTTCGTGGAAGACCCACACCAATAGAAGGTAACTCTGGCTCAAAAAACGCATATATATCTTCATCCTGCTGCATCAGATAACGTTAGATTCACTAGCCTAAAATGCTACGGTAGAAGGCATTATTAAGGCTTAATCAGGTAAAAAGTTCAAGGATATGATATGACCAGACTAAAATTGTCACATGATGCACGCTCAACAGGGCATTAAAACAAACACAATTTCTCCCTACAGAGAAAAACAACATATAACAAAAGTAATTCGCAGAGATCAAATTAAAATTTAACTCACCTTTGTTAGAAAATGTCCTATACACAAAACGTAATCAATTGGTGTTGTCATGGATTTACTATGGACTATCTCCCCTAGAATACGGTCAATGGCTGCTCCCTGATTAAATGAAAGATAAATGTATATATATTAATTCTAAACATTTTCAGATGAAAAAGAACTGAGAAAAATAAATTAAGACATTACCTTTGTAACATTAGCAGCTCGCACCTCAACAGACCGGCTCCCTTGAACAACTTCAACTGAAGCATTAGAAATTGGCCCTGTCCAGAGATGCTGCAACATGTCCCTTGCTTGTAGTCTTCCAAACTCAACATCTATATCAAGGTGATGGGATGAATAATTTGAAATACAGCAGGAAAAATACAAAAGAGGTTTACCAAAACAGAATTCAAGCACCTGAATGTCTGTAACTCCATACAAGTGAAGCTTCCCTTTCTTCAAAATGTGATCGAGGTGTTCTATCTGTGAAGTAGTCAAAAACATGCTGCAACCAAGGGATCATCAATGTATGTCAATATTGTGAAGGAGAAAGACAATCAAAATCATTGAAACTTCAAATAAGCACCTTCACGCTGTCAACCCATTCCATATTTAGTTGCTCTGGCATTGTTGTCATCCATTCTCCCTTAGAAGGGTTTAAAAACATTCCATTCTCCGCTGCTAGCCAGATGTCATACTCTTTGAAGTTCTGTAATAGCGATGAGTTAGAATTTTGGATCTAGTAGTTCATAAAGAAGAAAGTAATGTACCAAGAATTACTTGATCTAGAACTGGTCTACCACTTCCACTAAGCACAACAACTGTGGTCTTTGGGTCACTGCAAAGTTCTGCCAAGGGTTGTTTCAGTTCTGGATGCACTGTGAGTTCCGTTTCTTGATACTGATCACCTTTTCTCTCAACTGGTACAGTTAGAGTTCCATTGAAACCCTGCAGTGCGTATCACCAATGTGAAGGGAAAGTGTTAAAAATTATGACAAAGTGTTCATGGTTTAATATTAGTGAAGCACTGAAATTAACAAAATATATGCGAGTATTTGAATGGAGAAGTTTTATTCAGGGGCTTCACACAATACAGGAAACGCAACTTTAGAATTAGATTCATAGTATCCACATAAATGCACACACTTAACATACATTTGATATCTTGAAAACATAGTTCCCACGGTTAACTAGGTCTGGATAAATACCGTTAAAATGACATCATTTCTGTTGCAGGTGACATCAATTGTCCTGTGGCAGAGGCCAAGTAGACCGGGTCACAATCGAATCGTGGCGCTTGGGCTGTTACACCCTTAAGTAAAGAGAGTTGCGTCCGGTTAGATATTGTTTTATATTATTAAGATATTGTTAGATATTGATAACCACAATATCAAACAATATCTTCTATTTAATCTTTTTATTTTCAGTTACTCTTTTTACTTGTACCTCTCTCTATTATAAATAGATTACCCTATGT
>Ga0209589_1007297_pt1 | contig 17854 bp, 14 predicted proteins | sample CowpeawhiteBW_FD_187525 | JGI IMG/M metagenome (GOLD analysis project Ga0209589, IMG submission 187525) | Root nodule microbial communities of legume samples collected from California USA - Cow pea white BW (SPAdes) (version 2) | ecosystem: Host-associated > Plants > Roots > Nodule | place: USA...
AAAAAAAAAAAAAAAAAAAAAGAAAAACATGTGTACAAAAGAGGAGCCAAAAATAAAATGAAGATAAAAAATGGAAAATGAATAATAATAAAAATGCATGGAGGGTGTAGGAATAAAACATAACGGGGTGCAATGAGTAAAGTTTGAAAATAAGTGAAAATAAAATGAAGGTGTGAACTGAGAAAAACAGGTGCAATTAGTAAAGGCATGAAGGGTGCAAACGTAAATAATGGGTGTAATGGGTAAAATTTGAAAATAGAGTAAAAAATACAAAAAAGAGTAAACTAGGGTGCAACCAACAAAAACAATCAAACCCAAAACAAGACCAATAGAAACGTGGGGTGCGAGAATAACAATTGTTCAGGTGCGCGAGGAAGTAAACAAACTCAACAAAAATAACACACAATGACATAGGGGTATGGGTAAGTAAAATGGGGGAGCCTATGAAGAATAGTGAAATAGGCCCAAGTAAGTTATAAACAAGTCCAAAATTGCAGGCCACTTTCCTTTATTCTCTCAAACAAACAAAATCGTAATTAAAGCTAAAACCCTCCTTCATGGCAGCCCCTTCTTTTCGACACCAACACAACTCCAACCCCTGAAACATGCGTTCACCTCTTAGCCACCACCAACGACCTCTGCTGGAGGCTTCACCGGCGACACTATCGCCCTTCACTCCACCTCGCGCCTGCACTAGTGTCTCCTCCTTCGCTTCTCCAGCGCGTTCAAGACAGGGTTGGGCCGATCCGCTTCATGGCCGCGAGGTCCCGCTTGCCAGAGATCGCCGTCAGCGGTTACAACCGTCGGCGGCGCCCATTCATCTCCAATCCTCGATCCTTTTCTTCTACGAGAGAGAAAGGTGCCATAGACTCTACGACTCGTCACCATTGTGTCGGTCTCCGCGATTGGGTCTGCGATCGTCACGCGACCACACTCTATTATCATTTTCTTTCTTCTCTTGGTTTTCTATTTCTGATTCGTATTTGGGTGTGAATGATTGGGGAAGATGAAACATGAGTATTTCACACTGGAATTGGGGTTTCGGTTCTCTATTTTTTTATTTTGGTATTTTATGCAGGTGGATGTGAAAATGATAATGGAGGAATCTGGTGTTTATGTGTATTTGTGCAGGTGGAACGTGTGGGCGAAGGTGATGATACCCGTTGGTGACCGTATGGGATGGGCTAGTTTTGGATGAGTGGAGTGGAGGAAACCGAGAACGGAAATGGTAGTTACGTGTTGGCTGCATATAATTGAACAAGGAAGAAGATGTGGGTGTAGCGTGGTTATGTTAAAGAGAGGTGAAGTGGTTCTCTATTTTTAATTATTTTGTGCACAGGTTGGATAAATGGAAGATGAAGAAGATTATGATGGTCATGATGATTGTACGAGAACGGTGATGAGTGCACGATGATGCTCGCGATTTTGATGGAGCATATTTCGTTTCCCAAACTCAAACAACAACAAAGAGCACAATATATTTGACTCAAGCAACAACAGACAACACATCAAACCCAACACACGAACACATTATGCTCACACAAACGTTCATTTATTCAAGATTGGGGTGCTTACCTCTTGCAACTGCTTATCCCATTATCACTCCTTTCCTCTCGTTCTAGTTCTTCCTTCAGTTGGGTCCGAGGGTGCTGATAGCTTAGAAAATTCCCTGTCTCTTCTTTTTCCTTGATGGCTATGAAACCCCCTTTTTCTTTTCACATGACTCTGTTGTTATTTCCGAGCCCGTTTCCCCTTTCGTTCATACTTTGCACGAACAGTCTAAGATGACCAAAAGCACAAGGCAGGATGCTTCCCAACCGCCCTATTAGTGCTATGACTGCCACAATGATACACAAAGATACCCAACATTTCTGTTTGTGTACTAAGACGTAGAGATGGAGTAAAATATGAAAATTTGAACATTTTTCTTGCATGGGGAGGGAAGGGTCAGCAAGCAGAGAATTTACGTTGATTTCCACTTCCCAACTTATCACTTCATTTTTATTTTATTTTTTTAATACCTAATATTATCTTCTTTTTTTTTTTTAAAGAAAAGCAAAACGAAAATAAGAAAAGAGAAATAAAATAAGATACGATGAAAATTTAAATAAAATAAAAATAAAACAAGATGAAAATAAAAATAAGAATAAAAGATATGTATATATAATAAAAATAAAATAAGATAAAATTAAAGTTAAAATAAGATAGAAAGTAAGAATAATAAAAAAATATATTTATACTCTATGTTTACTTTTTTTTATTTTTCCCTTCTCGTAATTATTTTCAAAGTAAATTTTTTTTATTTTTTACCCAGACGAAATTGGGTGTTGACAGTTAGTCTTCAAACATCTAAGGTCATTATCTTGTCAAAGACTAGGGCCTCCTACTACTCTCACAACTTGAGTCAGTCCGCTCTGTGTGAGTAACTGACTCTTTAGAGTTTCAGGATGTAATCCTTACGTGAATCCTTACCTAATTTTATACATTGAGGCACCACCACGAAACCTTACTAAGAGGTTCGTGGAATTACGTCCATCACATAAGGCACCACCATTAGGTCTCACCAAGAGGTTCATGGAATTACGTCCATCACATACGACACCACCATGAGATCTCACAAAGAGGTTCATGGAATTACGTCCAACTCATATTATAGCCATTTCTCACCAACCAACCATAGATTTATCATGCGTACCAATCTCATACCAATATACAACCAACCACCCAATCATGTTTCATACGCATATTCATACTAAGCTAATCAATTCCAGCCCATAAATCATTTAATACATGTATATTCACACATTTCATGCTTTAAATAGGGTAATCCAATCAATTATGTGACCATAAATCAAAAATAGAGAAGAAACAGCACGTGAGCACGTCCCTGCACAATTCTCACTCAGCCTGGAAGCACTTGCTCAAGCAAGAGAGGTTCTCTCGCTCAGGCGATCTCCTTTCGCCTAGGCAAGAGCTTGAGCAGTGGAATAATGAGGTTTTCGTGTGTTCTCGCTTAGACGAGACCTCCTCGCCTGAGCGAGGTGACTTTCGCTCAAAACGGGAGTTCGTCGCTTGAGCGACAATGCAAGCTAAAACCTGGGAGGGTTTTTGGTACTCTCACTTGGGCGAGAATATCAAGTTTCTCCACTATTCGCGCAGACAAGCCAAGAAAACAGTACAAGGCCACATCCAGTTCAATCTCATGCAAGCACAAACGTCAATCAAGCATTTTAATCATGAAACGGAAGCCAAACAATAACATATTGCAAAGATGTGAGAAACCCTAGCTTCCCTTACCTGGATATATGCTAGCAGACAACGATAAGCACCCAACAAAGAGCACCACAACTCCAGGAACAGATTAAGAAGCTGAAAAATGCATACCAGAACGAAGATAGTGTTATAAGGCCCTATACAGAACTGACACACTCGAGATGAAAAAGAGGAAAAATGATGTTCGACTTACTTGGAGAAGGCTTTTGACTGGCCCGTAGGGGAACTGACTCAAACCTTAGCAGACCTCACGTGTGCAGTACTAAGAGGGAGGAGGAAGTTGGTATGTTTCTGAAAAATGAGACACCAAAAGTGAATTAGGATTTGAAAAAGGTTTTTAGGCATCCTATGGGATGGCCTTAGGCATAACAGATAAGTTTAGTCTCTTAAACATTAAGAGTGGAAAAAGTGGGCCTTACATTCTCCCCAACAGCAAAAATTTTCGACCTCGAAAATTAAGACTTACCAGAAAACTGATGTGGATGTGACTTCCTCATATTCTTCTCTAGCTCCCAAGTAGAGTCATCTGTCCTTTAGTCCTAGATGACCTTGACAAGACTGACTGGTTTTCCTCGGCGTTATTCCACCCAACGATCCTCAAGAGCAATGGGTGGTACTTCCATTGTAAGATCCTCCCTGATTTGTACATCCTCGGCTTCCAACACATGAGATGGGTTGAATACATACTTCCTTAACTACAAGGCATGAAATATTGGATGGAGATTGGCCAACTAGGAAGGCAAAGCAATCTCATAAGCCACAAGCCCAATCCTTCACGAGATTTGATAAGGGCCAAGAAACTTAGGAGAGAGCTTCCTCGATCGGATAGCCCTTCCCACGCTAGTGGTTCGGGTCACCCTCAAGAATATGTGATCTCCACCATGAATTCCAAGGGTCTCCTCCTTCGGTTTGCATAAGCCTTTTGCCTACTCTGAGAGGCCTGTAACCTATCCCTCACCATCTTCACTTTCTTTGTAGTTTGTTCCAAAAATTCATGTCCAACTAGCACTAGTTCTCTATCTTAGTACCAACACAGAGGGATCCTGCACTTCCTGCCATAAAGGGCCTCATATGACGCCATGCCGATGCTCGCATGGAAACTATTGTTGTAGGTGAATTCTATCAAAGGAAAAAATTCATCCCAAGCACCCAAATGATCCAACACGCATGTCCTCAATAGATCCTCAAGTGACTGGATCGTTCTCTCGGACTAGCCATCAGTCTGGGGATGGTAGGCTGAACTCATAGTTAACTTGCTACCTAAAATACTCTATAACGTTTGCCAGAAACGGGAAGTGAACTGCAGATCTCTATCTGAAACTATGCTCAACGGTACCCCATGTAATCTCACTATTTCCTTAATGTACAGTTGAGCTAACTTGGCCATAGAGATTCTCAGGTTCATTACCAAGAAATGGGCACTCTTGGTCTATCAATCCACCACAACCCAGATCGTATCGTGACCTCTAAAGGTTCCTGGCAAATGGGTCACAAAGTCCATAGCTATGCTATCCCATTTCCGCACCAGTATGTTCAAAGGCTATAGAATTCGACCAGGCCTCTGATGTTCTACCTCTGCCTTTTAACATGTCAAACATGCGGATACAAACTGAGCTACATCCTTTTTCATGCCCTGCCACCAGAAAGTCTCCTTAAGATCTTGGTACATCTTAGTCATGCCAGGATGCAAACTAAGACGAATCTTGTGTCCTTCCTCAAGGATCAACCTTTTAACCTCATCATCTTCAGGTATACACACCCTGCCTTTGAATCTCAATACACCGTCACTGCCCAAGGCAAAATCCTTTGCTTCACCTAACCCAAGCAACTCTCTCACCCCTTTCAAACTAGCATCCACCAACTGCTTTTCCTTAACCAAGTTCAGAAAGTCACTAGATATAGTTAGGGTACTACATCTAATGGACTCAGATCCCAACTCAACTTGTAGCTTCATATCTTTGAACCTCTATAGCAACTCCAACTCCTTGATCATCAGGTGTGTTGTATGCACTGTCTTCCTACTCAAGGCATTTGCCACCACGTTTGCCTTTCCTGGATGGTAGAAAAATTCGAAATCATAGTCCTTCAAGAACTTTATCCATCTCCCTTGCCTCGTGTTCAGCTCCTTCTGATCAAACATGTATTTGAGGCTCTTGTGATCACTGAACACGCAAAACTGGGCACCATAGAGATAGTGTCTGCAGATCTTCAAGGCAAACACCACTACTACTAACTCTAGGTCATGAATAGGGTAGTTCTTCTCATGTACCTTAAGCTACCTCGAAGCATACACCACTGCCTTATTCTCCTGCATCAATACACAACCGAGTCCCTGATGAGAGGCGTAACAATAAACCTCAAAGGGTTTATCAATGTCAGGGATCACTAACACTAGGGCACTCGTCAACCTTTGCTTAAGCTCTCGAAAGCTTTCTTTACACCTATTAGTCAAAGCAAAAGGTTGGTCCTTCCGGGTAAGTTGTGTCAAAGGCGCCACTATTTTGAAGAATCCTTCTATGAATCTCCTATAGTAGCCAGCTAAACCCACGAAGCTCCTGATCTTTGTTGCTGACTTAGGACTTTCCCACTTTATCACTGCTTCCACTTTTGCTGGATTTACAACAATACCCTGTGTAGATATCACATGCCCCAAGAATTATACTTTCTCCATCTAGAATTTACACTTGGACAACTTCGCATACAACTGCTTCTCCCTCATAATACCAAGCACTAACCTTAGGTGCTCGGCGTGCTCCTCTTGAGTCTTGGAATAGATAAGTATGTCGTCAATGAAAACCACGACAAACTTATCTAGAACTGCCTTGAAGATTTTGTTCATGTAGTCCATAAATACAGCTAGAGCATTGGTCACACCAAAAGGCATAACCACATACTCGTAGTGCCCATATATGGATCTAAAGGCTGTCTTCTGGACATCTTCCGCCTTCGCCAAGATCTGGTGATATCCCGACCGTAAATCAGTCTTTGAAAACACCGATGCACCATGTAACTGATCCATCATATCATTTATTCTTGGAAAGGGGTACTTATTCTTGACAATCATCTTGTTCAACTACCTATAGTCCACACACAGGCATTAGCTCCCATCCTGCTTCTTCACCAAACACACTAGTGCTCCCTATGGCGAAGTATTGGGTCATATAAACTATTTTCCTAATAACTCCTCTATCTGTTTCTTGAGTTCCACCAACTCCGCCGGAGCCATACGGTAAGGAGCCATCGATACTGGATCGGTTCTTGGTACCAGATCAATAGAGAACTCGACTTCTCTACTTGGAGGCAACTGATGAGTGCGTATTTTTGCCCTTATTTAATGTCTAATTCTTGGTATTTTAATTGAATTTGCGTGTTTAAAGATTGATTTAATTGGGATTTCCTATAATTGGGTTTATTGAGCATCATATACAAAAACATGTTAAAAATAGATTTTTAGTTGCATAAATGTTCTTTGGATATTTTGAGGCATGTTAATGCAGCTGCAGCTAAGTTGAGTTCATGGAGGTGTGGAAATAAATTGATTAAAGCTTCATGACACCTTAAAGATACATCCAAGAAGAAGAAATTATCAAAAACACAAAATTCCAAGCCAAGCATTGCATGAAGACGGCAAGAAAAGCTTGAAAAAGTGAAGAAGTTTTTCCTCTCTTCTTGGTTTAGCCAAACTTCTAAGAACGAGGAGGAAACTGGTCCGTTTCTGAAAAATGAGACACGAAAAGTGAATTAGGGCTGGAATAGGGTTTTGGACACCCTATGGACTAACCTTAGACCCAAGAGACAAATTTAGGCTCTTAAACATTAAGAGCGGAAAAAGTGGACCTTACACTAGTGTTTTGAGTTTCGGAGTACATATTTCTCAATATAAGCTCTTAGATTCCTTGATTTGAAACTAATGAAACCATCAGAGCGATCGCCTGGGATTTAGCCGTGTTTTTGCATCTCGACAAATATGAAGTTTTTTATTTCTTAAAAGTGTTTTTTAAATCACGTAATTTGAAAGTTTTTTTAACTTTGAGATTGTGAAGTTTTATTTTTAAAATGTATAATCTAAAAGTTTTATTAAATTGTGTAATTCAATAATATTTTTTATTTGAATTTTTTTTTTTCGAAATTCATATTCCGAATGTCAAAATTATGACTTCACACGACTGTGCAATCTTAAAGTTTTATTGACTTCTAGTTTGTGCAATTCAAATGTCACTTTTTGAATGAAAAATATTTATAGATTATATAGTTAAAAAAGTCCCTTTTTTCATAACAAAAGCTCCTAGATTATGTAATCTGAAACTGTTTTTTGGACTATATAATCCAGAATTATCTTTCGAATTGTACAATATCGAAGTCGTAGTGCCTTTCAGCTTAAAGTTTTTATGAAAAAAAAACTTGAATTATACAATTCATAACACTTTCTTCCTTGAATCCATCTATGACATAACACATAGACAAGAAAGGTGACAATTACAAGGACCGGCAACAGCAAAGGGTAATGGAAACAAGAGACACAATTTGGTCTTTTAATAACTCCATGAGATGCACACAAAAAAATATAGGAGTCTAGAAAGAAATGGCCATACCTTTGTTTGATATGATAGTATAATTGTCCAATGCACTAGCCACAAATGTCAACAATCAGTATTTTCAATCATGGGCACAAGCTTTTTCTTTGTGCACCCACATAATTTCTATTTGTACCCTTATAATTTCTATTTGTGCCCTCATAATTTTCAAAATAACATTTTACCTTTTGTAAAATTGACTTTGGGATAACCTACTCTCGATATCTCCCATTACAAGATTTCTAGAATTTCCAAAAGAGAAAATTGTTATAGAATTCACAATAACTTTGTCTTTGATTATGTTAGGTTACAAAGTACTAGAAAACTAGTATGATCGACCTTTTAAGTCCTCAATTTTAATTGCTAACACAATTTTTCTTTTATTATTTTTCCCAAATCATCACAATTCTAATTTTATACGTGTATTGGTATATATTTTTAAGATATCATTAGATATTATTAGATACAATATTATGTGTATTTGAACTCATAGCATATTTTTTTATGATTTTTCACAATAAATACATTGTTGTATATTCTACACAATAGAATTAATTTTTATGCCTATTTTTTAATTATTTTAACATGATATTTAAAGCTAGGGTTTACTGGTAAATCCATTATTTTCTTTTTATCACCCAAAAAACGTCGCCACCGACTGCCGCCAGAGCCACTGTTCGGATTGACAACACCACCAGTCGTATCATCTTGACTAGATGATGACTATGTCATTGATATCACATTGATCAGATCTCCCAATACGATCTAACGCGTCACATGTGGCGGTGCGTGTAGCCCCTTCTCCAAGCAACCACATACAATGAAATTGTTGTCCCCTCTTCATTCTCAATCTATGCTTGTTGACCGAATTGGAGATCTTTGTTTTTTAATGTTTTCTCTCTCCTCTTATATGGCCTATTCTACTGTCACTCTTTTAATTCGTTAGTCTATACGAATTATGTTATTATGCATCTACATATTGATAAATTGGATGACACTAATAATTAGAGTTAGGAATTAGACATTAAACTTTGGCTTAAGAGTTAGGGATATGTTGATCATCTTACCTAGAGTGTGAATACTATTGATGCTAGTGAAGTTTCTTGTTGGTTGTAAATTTATGCTCAATTGTCATTCTTAAGTCTATTATTTGCTCCTCTTTTAAACATATGCTTTGTGCCTACAAAACATGTTTAGAAGTTTAGGAATAGGAAGAATTATTATACACCAATGACACTCAACGTAGTTATGGTGTTTGCTCACAATGTTCTCAATGTGGTTGCTCCCAAACATCATTGCCCAATGGTTGGGTGTCTAGGTAAAATTCATTCTCTTCTTCATGCCTTTAATGAGGTTTTACCTCCTACCTCCACTCCATCTTAAGAACTAGAGCAAAGGTCAAAGTTCTTTATGTTATTGGCTTTATATGGACTTTCTAATTGTTATTCCCATATTTGTGGTCATATTTTGAGATTCCCCATTGTACCCAAGTTTAGTTTTACTTATTTCACCCTTTTGTATGTTCCAAGTAAACTAAATGTTGATATACTTGGTTCAATTGATGATTGCAATCACCCTCGTAAGCCAACTATGAGGACCCAATTTTGTCCGGCTTAATAAAAATCTCTTATGAAATAAAGAAATAAAGAAATGAAAAATAAAAAATATAAATAATTAATAAAGAATTTTTTGTTCATTAGGCTCAATTGTTTTTGACATTTCCAACCTTCTATTTGTGTTTTTCTTTTACACCTTGATTTTTATTCTTTTAGCCCATTTTTTTTACACACCCACACTACCCTTTGGTTTTCTGCCTCCTCTTTACTACTTTTACCCTATCTCTTTGCTTTTTTTACCACATTTGTTCGAGATGGAGAAAATAATGATATGATTATGATAATTTGAAGCATCATCTCTTTTAATTATTAGAATCAATATTACTAATGGTGATTGATATTGTGCTTTGATTTGATTCCCCATGATGTGATCTTATTAGGACCAATTCTTGCTTTTTACAATTCTTTGTAATTAAGGCGAACTTTATTGTGAGATCATTACCTTATAGTTATAGTATTGTGTATATAAACACATCAAGTAGGAGGGGCAAGAAGGGTGAGGGAGGAGGATTCTAGATACTTCACTCTTTTTCCGATCATAATTCATAATACTATTTCGTCAACTTTTTTTTCACTTTAACACGACTAGGAGGGGAAGGTTGTTACTGACGTGGATTCTTAAGCAAGTTTCGCTGAATGTAAGTTCCTCACTATATTGTGTTGAATTATTGGCCTATTTGTTACTTCTCGTATTGCGTTTTAAGTGCACATGTTGTTTTAACACTTCCTATTATGTAGAGGCACAATAATATGCCCAATCTTCATCATTTTCACCAATCTCTCTTGTCATTAATACACCCACCACACATTAATTATTCATTACACCATGTGTTTTGTTAACTTTGCACACCCTCATTGTTTTTATTCCATCTTTGCCTTTCTTTTAATTTAACTCCAGCTCTTCGCAGACCCACCTAAAAAAAATGAAAATGATGATTAAAAATAATGTCATTTTAATACTATAAAATATAAAAGATAAAAAAATATAATAAACAATTTAAGAAGAATGGAAAAATTATTTTTCTTGTAGTGTCTATTCGAACCCTCGCATCACGTGATACCTATTAAAAAACTTTTTGTTCTCCTAAATATATATAAAAAAGAAGTATAAGGGATTAAGAAATAAAAATAATTTTATTTGTGTATCTTTAGTGTCGATCCGATCGCTCACGTTGTGTGACACTCATTTCAAATATTTTAAAATACCAAAAAAAGGGGTTTTCAAAATTAAAAATTAAGAATTAAGTCAATAAAAATATAAAGAAAGGGATTTTCAGAATTAAAGTTAAGTTAGTAAGAAAAAAAGGGTTTTAAGAATTTAAAATTAAGTCATTAAAAATATAAAAAAAGGTATTCATAAGAACTATGTGATCCCTGATTCTCCATTATGAATGGAGATACAAGATCAATCATTATCAGGTTCAATTTAAAAAAAAAATCAATTCGTTTTCAAATAGTTTTCTAAATAGTCTTTTTATAAAGAATTATGTGACCCTGATTCTTCATTGTAAATGGAGATACGTAGGAACAAGGATCAACCCTTATCGGGCCCTAAACAAAAGTATTTTTGCTTCTTTTGAGTATTTTCTTTTTATTACTTTTGGGGAAAATAAAAATTAAAAACAAAACACATCCATTTGTATATTTAATTAAAGGTATTATCTTTGGATGAGTGTTGTAGGGTGATAACACTTTCCCTAAGTGTAACCGACTCCCGGGCGCAAAATCTGTTTTAATAGATCTTGTTTTTATTTTTATGGTTTTCCATAGTTTTCCCAAAATAACTATGGTGGTGCCTCCAAGCTTTTGCTTTATCGATTTATATTTTATTTTTGGTTCGTTGTTCTGTCGCATTTTTGGTTGCGACGTCGGGCAAATGGCATCACAATTGTGAATATTGTCACAAGCTAGGTTACGAGATTGACAATGTTATGTCTTACATGGTCATCCTCCTCGATCTACTATAATTGTCGAAAGTAATCCTCCTTCATAACCATCTAATGTGGATCCTACTTCATATCGTAAGACACCTTCCTATTTGCAATGAATTTTCCAAATGGTATGAGGATAATCAGAACTCTAGTTCCATTACTTTTGTTGCAAATATAGATACATCTTTTATTGACCTAACTCACTCTACCCCCCTTAGGTGCCACAAATCAGATTACTAGTAACAAATCTTTGTTTTCATCTCAATTTTCTACTAGTTATTTACCTTCAATTACTACGGCTGATGGATCTAGGTCTATCCCATGGTGTTGGTATTATTGATCTTTTTCATTCTTTATCAATTAATAATATCTTTTATGTCCTTGTGTCTCCATTTAACTTATTACCCATTAGTTGTCTCACCCATTTCATTGATTGTGTTATTTCTTTTACCAAAGATAATATTTGTTTACATGACTGGAGTTTGGGATAGACGATTGGCACTAGATGTGAGTGTTATGGTCTTTATCACCTATGACCTTCTACAAATGTTGGCAAGGTTATAGATTCTCCATATCTCCTTCATGCTTAACTTGGTCATCATATTCCTGCTAAAATGCAAGAACTTGTTTCCAATTTGTTCAATTTATCTAGTTTGTTGTGTAGGTGTCGCAACCTCAATCACGACGGGACGACGCACTAAAAATAAATTATTTGGAAATAGAGATTAGAAGTCGCCACCATAGTTTATTCTAGAAAACTATGGAAAATCATAAAAATAACATAAAGTCCGCGAAAACTAAATTTAGGGTTCGGGAGTCGGTTACGCGTAGGGAAGGTATTAGCACCCTACGGCGCCCGCCTAAAGGCGGTACCTTTAATTAAATTTGCCAAAAAGATGTGTTTATTTTAAATATTTATTTTTCCCAAAAGTAAGAACATAATTTGAACAAATATATTTTTGAGTGAAAAGGACCCGACAAGGATTAACCTTGATCCTACGTATTCTCATTAACAATGAGAAATCAGGGCTACGTAGTTCTTTATAAAATTGTTTGATTAAATGATTTAATTTTTGAAAGTTGTCTTTTGACATATTTGAAAAGAAATGTCGTGCGACACGAGCGGTCGATTAGACATCAAACACCTCTTTATAACTTATTTATTGATAAGAAAGAGAGTGTCATGTGATGCAAACGGTCAATTAGACACCAAAAACATTTTTAATATTTTTGCATTTTTAACGAAAGTGTCGTACGACGCGAGCGACCGATTAGACACCAAAATAATTTTTATATTTTTATATTTTTAAAAGAAGTGTCATGTGACGCGAACGGTCAATTAGACACTAAAATAATTTTTATTTTTACATTTTAAAAGAAAGTGTCGTAAGACGAGAGCAGCCGATTAGACACCACAACAAAGAATAAAGAAAATAATTTTAAATTTTTATTTATTCTTATTTTTGAAAATTATTTTAATTTTTATTGCAATTTAAAATATTTTTATTATTTTTTTGAAAATGACGTGATTGAAATGTGAAATTTACTTAAAAAACGCGGAAACGTGATACATAAAGAAAAACACGGGGTGCATAAAGTAAACGCGAGGTGCATTAAAGAAAAACGCGGGGTGCATAAAGTAAACACGGGGTGCATTAAAGTAAAACGCGGGGTGCATAAAGTAAAGCGCGAGGTGCATAAAGTAAAGTAAACACATTATATCTAAGAAGAAAAATAAAGGAAATGGGTGTGTGCTTAGTGAAAACGCATGTACGTAAAGTAAACTAAAACTTAATGAAAGGGGTGTGGGGTTATTACATTGGGGAGTGCATGAAGCAAATAAATAAACAAAATCCAATATTAAAAGCAATGGTGCATAAACTGAAATCTGGAGGTGCGTGAAGAAACAACTTAAATATGCTAACCTTAATTAAAACAGAGGTGGTGCGTGAATGAATTATAGTGGTGCATGAAGTAAAAACCTAAATCTGCTAACTTTAATAAAAGAAGAGGGGGTGCGTGAATGAACTATAGTGGTGCATGAAGTAAAAACTTAAACCTGCTAACTTTAATAAAAGAAGAGGGGGTGCGTGATTGAACTATGGTGATGCAAGAAGTAAAAACTTAAACAAACCCTAAAGCCATATATAAAAAACGCAACTCTTACTTCGTCTCCTACCTCCCGCGGCCACCCAAACACCATGACCGTCCCTGTTCGAGACCCACAAGCGGACCACCACCAGCGGCGAATAGCCAACAACGACGGCGAACGGCCAACCACGGCGACAACCCCTAATGCCATCAAAACGACCGCTACCAACTCCAACACCTTCTCACATCGCATCACCCCATAATCCAACACTGGTTCAACCGTGGCTCGCTATCTCTCTTGTCGTGACCACCACAGCAACGCCGGTGACCACCGCAAAGCAACACTTACTAAAGCTGACACCAACATTACACTTCTCAGAATGACAAATGTTCATCGCTGAATTTTATTTTCCAGTGACAAATCCACTCCTTTCTACTTCTTTCTATTTCATTATTTAATTGATTTGCATTGTAAAAAAATAGAGAAGTATTTTTGTGATATGAAAACTGTTTCAATTATTTTTACCGGCATATAATCAATCAATCAAAAGCCTCAACTCAGAACATCATACAACATTCAAAAGGTTTGAAGATAGAAAATGCGTACCTCTTTTGCAATTCTGCTTTTGATTCCAAAAATTGTTGGTTTACCAATTGGTTCTCTTTTGGTGCAATTCCGAATTCAATGATTTCAATAAAAAAGTTGCATAGCCATGGTGCCAAAAAAAAATGCAGAGAATATTTTTATGGTGAAATTTTTTACGTGTTTGTGTGGTAACCCCTTGGTTCTCGTGTTAACTTCATTAGCAAATGGAGTGGACAACAGTTGGAAGAAGTTGGGATAGAAGAAAAAGTTGTTCCCTCCAATCCATAATTTTTATTTTTAATTTTTAATTTCTGAATTTATTAATTAATAAAAAACGAAAATATTTTTTAATTTTATATATATATATATATATATATATATATAAACAAAAAGATTATTTTACTTAACGTTTAAAAACATAAATTAAAAACTTGTATTATTTAACTTTTATTTATTATTATTTTTTACCTTCTTTTTTTATGTAACACTTATTTTTGAATATATATATATATATATATTATTTTTATTTTATTATTATTATTGTTATTTTATTTTATTTTTTATATTTTTATATTTTTTATTTTTAAAACAACATTGTTTGCCCGGACGAAATTTGGTGTTGACAGTAGGTTGTGTCAATTAGACATAATCATAGTTATCTTCCTTATAAAGTTTCACAATGTGCTTCATTCCCTTTTGTCTTAGTTTACTATGACATTTGGGGACCCAATCATGTTAAATATAATTTAAGAGATTTTTTGTAGTTTGTTACTTTTATCGATGACTATTCAAGATGTATTAGGTCATTTTTAATGAAAAATCATTCTGAGCTGTTTTCTACATTTCAATCCTTTTATAATAAAATTAAAAATCAATTTGAGGTTTTCACTCGAACTTTGCACAATGATAATGGTTGTGAATACCTTTCACATTCTCTTAAACATTTTATGGTTTCTCGTGACATTCTTTATCAAACCTCATGTGTTAATACACCTTTACAAAATAAGGTGGTTGAGCACAAGAGTAGACATCTTGTTTAAACATCTCGCATAAGAGTGAGGTTTCTAACTTTTTTAGGTGATGCTGTTCTTAGTGCATGTTATCACATTAGTTGCATGCCATCATCAGTCAACAAAATCTCTCATTCTATTTTATTTTCTTATGAACCTATTCATCATTTACCTCTTAAGGATTTTGAGTCTACATGTTTTGTTCATAGTTTTAGTGTTAGTCTTGATAAATTATCTCTTAGGTCACACAAATGTGTCTTTTTAAGGCTAACTAGATCATAAAAAAGATAAAAAAATGCTTCTTTCCTTCTCTTAGTGATTATTTCATTTTCGTAGATGTCACCTTTGATGAGTATTGTCTTTACTTTAACTCTCTATCTTCTCCTTGTGTGTCTCCATTTACTACAACCAATATGCTTGTTATTTATGATACCCTTGTTATGTCTAGTGCACCTCCAAATTCTCCACCTCCACCAATCCTGTAGGTGTATAGTTGATGACAATGTTCCCATCATCCACCAAATGACTCATTTTTAACATCCATGTTTTTCCTAATATTTTAAAAGGTTAAATATGTTTTTGGTCCCTTAACTATTAGTGAAAATTGGAATTAGTTCCTCTTCGAAACTTTGGTTCAATTTAGTTCTTCGACTTTAGAAATGCATGAATTTAGTCCTTTTAACCTTATTTTGTAAAGTTTATTTGACATTTAAAACACGTTTCATAATTGCATTTGAGTTCTTTACACCATTCAACACATTTATGCTTTGATGTTAGCTACAACTTTCTTATGAAAAATTAAATAAACTTACAAAATTTTGTTAAAAGGACTAAAATTACAAAATTTTGTTAAAAGGACTAAACACACTTATTTCTAAAGATACGAGACTAAATTGGTCCAAAGTTTCAAAGAGAGACTAATTCAAATTTTCACTGAAAATTAAGGAACTAAAAACATATTTAGCTCTATTTTAAGACCACATTGTTTAAGAAAACGAGGTGTTAATCCAAGACTAATGGTCCTATAGTCTATTGCATATTATATCATCTATAGGAAAATAAGATATTTTAACCAAATGAATGAATGTTAAATATCCTTTTTCGAGAAAATTTATTAACACTTGTCAACACTCAATTTCATCTAGGTAAATGAAATTTAAATAATGCAAAACAGTGAAATAACAACAGGATACCACATCATTTATAAAAAAAGATGTAATAAATTACGCGGTGGCAATTTTTTACTTATTGTGAACTATATAATATCGATTGTTGATTTAACAGATGTAATACATCATTTTTTAAAATAAAAAAAATGAAAAACTCTTTAAATGTCTCTTTTTTTTTTAAAGTAAACTTAATATTACATCGGTTATATATACAAACCGATGTAATATCTCTAATATTCTCAAAGAGCACTTCTGCTTCCCCTCATTCCATCTTCTTTCGTTTCCATGTTCCTTTCACTTATTCGTTTTCCTCCATTCAAGCATCTTCGTGCACCTCCATTAGCGTCGTTGCTCCTCCATTCAAAGCCATTGTTGCTCCTCAATCATCCACACTGTCGCTCCGTCGCACTACCGTTCAGTCACACCGTCTGTAACATCCCGACTGGATATTACAGATTTAGAATAGCAAAATAAGAAATTATTACGACAGCTTCAATTATTAAAATCTCATTTCCCAAAATCACGGGAAAATTTAAAACTTTTATTATATCAAATATAATCCAAAAACAATAATTATAAACACTATTATAATATCCAAAAGTTGAGTAATGAAACGATTACAATTTATTTCAAAATTCATAAAATATAAAAACTCCCAAGCTATCCCCGCTCCGTTGCTAAGCCTCACCAGATCCACCTGCAACAACATCATCTGCTCACGTGTACTGCGCACACGATCATCGCCAAACACAAGCAGATAGGGTGGGCTTAACAGAATAAATATATATACACACACATTTATAAAACACTTGATTGAAATGCATGCATCACATTTGAATTGGAAATTGAAGTTTTTGGGAAACAGTCATTTAACTGCTCTTGTAACCTTTATCACCATACATGCTTATATACTTTTCTTCTATTATTTTTCTTACAATCTCTACCTCGAGAAGCTAATTATGTCACCATGCATGTTATTAAGCTTGTGACCAATATCCTTGAGTTTTTTTTTTTCAAAGTAATGATCATGATTGGATGTATATCATTTTCAATTATTAGTTTGTATCAAATTGTGCTTTGTTGAGTATATCAATTTCGTCTTTCTTTCTATTCTTGTATACCATTTGTTTCAATCACAGTTAAATGGGAATCTACATGTTGTTCAATCTCAAATCTCTCTCAAAACAAATAATGGATGTAAGTTTATTCATTATAATTTTAACTCTTTATTGTTGTAGGTTTTGATTTAGAAGCTAGAATAACCTGTATTCTATTTAAAAAAATCGATATAATATGCCAAAAAAACGGATGTAATATCGACATATCATATTACATCAGTTTGGACAACATCGATTATAAAACCGATGTAATATGCCAAAAAAAAACCGATGTAATATCACTTTATTGTTCTAGTGTCTGTTTCCAAAAAAACTCCAAAAATAGGATGTAAATAAAAAAAAAGTGAGACAAGATTTTAGAAAATGCAAAAAATAAATATAAAAACAAAAATTAAGAATAAAATAAAATAAAAATGAAAAAAAACAAAAACAAAATAAAAAGAAAGAAAAATAAATAAAAAGAATAAATAAAAAATAAAAATAAAA
>Ga0209589_1007299_pt1 | contig 17852 bp, 19 predicted proteins | sample CowpeawhiteBW_FD_187525 | JGI IMG/M metagenome (GOLD analysis project Ga0209589, IMG submission 187525) | Root nodule microbial communities of legume samples collected from California USA - Cow pea white BW (SPAdes) (version 2) | ecosystem: Host-associated > Plants > Roots > Nodule | place: USA...
GTCAACAAGTCAACCAAAATAAGTCAACTAGAAACCAACTTAGGGAATTCAAACTAAAGTAATGCAAAACAAAGATAAAGGTGATGGAATAGAAGACTCCCCTCTAGACATGCTTCTAGTGATCCTTCTTGAGGGAGCTTCTAAGGAGGTGGTCACGCCTTCATCAAGCGAACCCCAAAGAAAACAATTCGCAGAAATCATCTTAAGACACCCTTTGTCCTTATGTGTCGCCTAGCAGCAACCTAAGTGCCGCCAGACAATTCGTGCCCATTTTGGGTTCTGCCACATTTTCCCGCAGCCAGCAAGATTCACAAACACCACAATCTTAGTCCACATTCAGACTAACAGGTTTTCATGTGCACACAACATCCAGTTTTCATAATCTAATCAGGTTAACGTCAATTCCACACCAACATCGCACCAATCACAAAGATCATCCATGTTTTTCGATCCCAATCCCACACAAACCCTAAATCCCCAATTCAAGTGAAGGTTCATGCAATGTTCCACCAATTAAGCATTTACAGATAAGAATTCATCATATCAATTATTCTCATATCATAAGAATCACTCCAAACATCCCCACATCATTGAAATACCAAAAATCTGAGAGAACTGGGCAAGCCAGTTTGTATCGCTTGGGGGACAGCATATAGCCGCCAGGCGGTGCATAGCAGAAAACCCAGAAAATGGTTCTGGAGGCATGAGTCGCCTGGCAGACCTTCAATGCCGCCAAGCGGTTTCTGGAATTTTCCAGAAACGCGACAAAATTCAACAAAACGCACAAACCACATCTCATTCATCAAGTATATCACAAATACATATATTAGACATACAACACAGAATGGAACTCCCCTAACCTGGTTTCCTTGGCTTAAAGCTTCAAGTATCCCTTGGTTCTCCCTTGCTTCACCAATGGCCTTCCTTGGCTTCTCTCAGTTCCACCTCAAGGGTCCGCTCACTCTCTCAATTCCACTTATTTTCGTACTTCTCTGTCTATCCAACACTAACAACTGCAAAAACCTTTCTTTACTCCCTCAATTTGCTTTTTAATGGTCTTTTAATGGTGGTTCAAAGTCATAAAAAGAAAATGTCTTATTGATAGTGTTAATTATCATTCAAGCACCTTAATTAGATTGTTTTCCAGCCCCCCTTGGCTGCTAGGTCTGCTAGGGTTTCCTTTAACCCTTCAACTTCAAGCCAAAACTAAAAAAAACACAAATAAAGATTAATTTGGGTTCTCTAAGGCTTGAACCCACAACCATACCAATGCCAAATCAATGCTAAAATATCAAGCCAAATCATGTTTCTTGGTAACACATATAATTCAAGGATTATATCCTCCTACAACATGATCACATATATAAATATATAAAAACAAATAATTACATATAATTACATTGTAGGAGGATTATATCCTCCTACAATGTTAAACCCAAGTCCTCTCACACAATTAAGTACTCTCAACCACTTGAGCTAGTACTTTTCCACGTCATACAAGTTAGAACTTAATGCTCTAAGACTTCCACTATCCACATTTATTTATTAATTATTTATTTAATTAATTAAATCTCGCGAGTCTTACAGTTCCAGCTCCCCTAACCTGGATTCCTTACTAAAACTTGAATATTCTTAACTTCTTCCTTGATCCCAATGGCTTGCCTTAGCTCTCTCCAATTCAACCCCTATGCTTCAATCAATAGCACAATTTTCACTCTGAATTTTCTCTCCTTATTGTGCACAACAATTGCAGCCTTTAAACCTCTCTCTTTTTCCTCTTCATTGGCCAATTACCTAGCCTTTATGATGGGTTAATAGCTCAAAATGATAATTCCTTTGTTGATGGTGGTAATTACCATTCAAGCACAATTATTAGATGGTTTTCCGCCCCCTTGGCTGCCCCTCTGCCAACTAGGGTTTATGGCCTTTCACATCTATGCCAAAAAGAAATTTCAGCAAAAGAAAGTTTAATTCATGTTTAGCAAGGTTTGAACACACAACCCTCCAATTCTAATGCCAATGCACAACAAATTCAAACAAGGCTAGAAACCCTAATTGGCTGCCCCTCTGCCAACTAGGGTTTCTGGCCTTTCACATCCATGCCAAAAAGAAATTTCAGCAAAAGAAAGTTTAATTCATGTTTAGCAAGGTTTGAACACACAACCCTCCAATTTTAACGCCAATGCACAACAAATTCAAACAATGCAGGTTTCATGATAATTCCTATAAATTTAGGATTATATTATAATCACTCATGCTTCCACGTAATATTATAAAAATAATAATCAATTAAATAGCACACAGATGACATACACAGGACTTGAGCCTCTCAACGCAATCAAGTACTCTCAACAATTTGAGCTAGTACTTTTCCATGTCACATTAATTAACATTTAATGTCATAAAGGCTCCCAATGCCCGCATTTATTAATTAATTGATTATTTAATTAATTAGATTTAGCAGATCTTACAAATACTTTACGCGTAAGCATCACACTACAACTAGCCAAAGCCCATTTTTCATTCTGCGGAAAGATCTCGAAGGGATTCCTTTGGCAGCCAACCCATAGAAGCTAGGGTTCCTTTCTTTTCTTGTCACGCATTCTCTGCTAGGGTTCATGTTCAAAGAGGGTTGTGCCCCTTTTTTTGTAGGGTTCCTGTTCACACCCAAAACCCCTTATCTGCAAGGGTTTTTCTTCTTTTTCCCTTCACACGTGCCACCCTTAGTTAGGGACATGGTTCACATTTTCCTTTCATTTATTTCTACCGATTAATTTCCTTTCCTTGAGCTTCTTTTGACCTTCTCTATATAAGGCATGCTCCGTGTTTGTATAAAATAGCTTCATGAATATATGAGAGTGGTTTTTCCCTATTTTCATCTTGCTCAACCCTAACCCTAGATTAGGTTTTCACCTCGTCGGGTTGTACCGAAACAGTGAGAGTTTCGAGTGAGAGTTCCCCATTGGAACTCGTACGAGTCTTTCGTTGCATCTTCAGTCGATTTCACTGAACAAATCGATATTTGGAGGCCATTCAGGTGATTCACCATCGATTGGAGCAAGATTTTGCTTATTAACGGCCATGCCAACCTCATCAACACTGCATTGCTAGATGGCTTCCTTTTGTATTAGACTTAGCGACCTAATCTATAGAGCCATTAGTAGTTGGAAGATCTAAATCCACCCGAACAAAGGGACTACCTCATGCTAGAGTAGTTGAAGGTTTTCTTCGACATCCTAAAATTCTAGAGTTTGAATATCAAGTGGATTATCTTAAACTATACATTAGTACAATTTTCACATGCACTTTGGTTTTTGGGCCTACTTGGTTTTTCCTTTCTTATCTTGTGTTTTTGGCCTTATAGAAAACGCGATGGAGATGTCCAAGAAGGAGATTCTTTGCCAAATGAAACAACAGAAGCAGAGTGCTAGCCAAGTTGGGGTTGGTGCCTCCAACCTTGTAACCTTGGTTCAAGAAAATTCTGAGAATGATAAAGAGGTGACTTTATTGACCCGAGACCTAAGAAATGCAAGTTGTTGTAGAAGAAAGCTAACCAGGTCGAGGAAACTTTAGCCAACTCTGAGTTAGGCGACCGAACTCCTTTTGTGGAGGTGGTGAAGAACGTTGCCAACCCTAGGCCCAAGGGAAATTTCTGGGATTCTCTTTTCCAACATGTCGCTCATGGCCGAGCTCATTACTTCCCATCTGCCTATACTGAGAGGCTGAAGGCTTATGACTCCGATGCTCTCAAAGAAATTTTCTTCGAGTCCCTCCATAAAGCAAAGGTGTAACATTCCGTCCGGATATTATGAATTTAATAAAATAAAATAGATAAAATACTCAGCATCATTTATTAAAAACTCATTTAATAAAAATACCTTGTTTCCGAAACACTGAAAATGTAAAACTTCATTAAATTACCAGTAAGTCCTTAAATACAAAACTGTGATTTTTAGTCAAATAGGCCATAAGCCTTTACATCATATTTCAAAATAGAATAAACAAACGTGAATATAAAAGTTCCCCTAAACATCCCCTCTCCACAGCTAAGCCTCACCAGCTCCACCTGCATCATCACCTGCTCACGTGTATCGCGTACACAATCATCGCCAAACACAAACAGATAGGGTGAGCTAACAGTTAAAACACACAAAAATATACCAAACATAGATATACATGTAAACCCAACACAAATAATGCAACAATAGTACGAACTATTTCTTTATACTGCATGGCCACAACCATATAGAATATCCTTACTTTTCTCACAAAACCTTACTCCATTTCCATCACATGGCCACCACTATGTATACCGATGCAACTAGTAGAAGACTCATTACCTTCCTTCCACATGGCCACCACCATGTATATTAAGTACATCAGGGAACCTCGTTCCATTTCTTTCACATGGCCACAACCATATTAGCAGTGTTCTACATCCTCTAGTAAGTATCTCAAGGTGTCGTGCTGCCACACCTATCGGCCACAACCGATAGAGCACGTGCGAAAACCATGCGACGAATCACACACCATAACGCGAGGTAAAGTTCTCAAATACGAACATAGTCCGTAACGTCCCAAGATTACCAAACTCGTCAGCAACCACTAAGGAGGGCAATCCATTTGGACCCATCCGTACTGGCCACAACCAGCACACTCACATCGGCACACTCGCCAACCCAAGCCACAACTCAAGGTTCCTTGTGTTCATCCGCTATCCCGAGCCACAACTCAAGGGAAGTCATTCCGGGCTACAACCCATAGAATGTCACGTGCTTAACCCCTATCCCGAGCCACAACTCAAGGATACGTTCCGAGCCACAACCTGATGAGGCTCCTCCGTCACGGTATCGCCGGAAAAACTCTCCCAATCGGCGTTCCACCGATTGAATCTCGTAGAGAGCGAGGGAAAACGCAGCGGAAAGAAGATTTATGGTGTTTAAGCTCTGTTCGCTCTAGTTTCTCACTGGTTTGGGGGATCCCGAATAGGTAACGACCTAAACTAGGATTTATGGTGAGCTGATGAAAGGCGGGAGTGTTCTCTACCGAATATTCTCATTCATCAAAGCCCCAAACTAATACAGAGGTGGACTTGCCTTTATAGATGAAGAAGACAGCCATTAACGGAAAGCAAACAGAAGCAAAAGACTGAATGCCGTCTAACAATATCCTATCGGCAAAGATGAAAATCCCCAAATGCTAAAGGGTTAGGAACACAAACGGGACCTAACCACAACTCTATGATGAAAAGCGTGATGATTGACAGAACTACACTAGCGACTGGGTGTTTCAGACGCGTGAGACCAAAGTGGAAGATACGGGATTCTGGAACCCTAGTAGGGTTGCTGAAGGGTTGGGCTTCATGAATGCTGCAACAAATCCCTCTCCCTACATGAAAGTTGTTGGGCTGTACGTAGTAGAGTGAAAAACCCCAAAAGGAATGCTGAATGAAATTTCACTTTGGCCACGCGTGAGGTCTTGAAGAATTGGGCTCGGGCCCAATTAAAAGTGTTAATATGTAGAAAGCGGTGTTGGCTTCAGCGCAGGATGAAGAGACAAATGAGCTTTTTGTTGATGTGTTGCACACGCGGAAAGTAATTGGGCTGGTAGCCCAATACGTGTGGACGTTGCACATGTGAAGGTCCATGACGCTGTCACATGCCACATAGTTTTGTTGGCTAATGAAGTTACGCGTGAAGGAAGAATCCCATATGCAATTCACGTCTCCATGCCACATGGGCTCACGTTGGGTTGGTTGGAAGGGAATTGGGCCGCAGGCCCGATGTTAATTGGTAGCTTGAAAAGTGGGCTGCAATAAGCAAAAACAAGTCAATTAAAACAATATTTATTTAATTGAAAATAAAGAAATTAAAAGAAATTAAAAGGAATGGGCCTAGGCGTTGGCCCAATGCTATAAGCCTTATTGGGATCACATCATCCCCTCCCCCTTGAAAAGGATCTGTCCTCAGATCTAGAGGGTTATTAAAGACTCACAGCAACCAAAATAATAGTACCACCAGGATCAAAAACAAATCTGCAGTAGTCATCAAATAAAATAGAATTAAAATCATAATAACCATGCACTAAAATTGAGTGGGGGCTATGTGAAAATGGGCTTATAAATTTTGAAAAAATTGGTATAAGGCCCACTTCACAAAAAGAATGCTTTACACTTTGACCATGATGATTTTTGAAAAGAATTTTAGAGTCAAAGTGTGTTTTTACACAAGATGTTGAGGAAGATGAAATAAGGGAATAAGATTGAGAACAAAATGTTTGAGAAAGAAGCAAAACAAAAGATTTAATGACAAAGTGAATAGAGTTTAAGGATGTAAGAACTTTCTTTGAAAATTGGAACTTAATTGAAGGGATTAGTTAAAGATTGAACACCAAATCCTTAACAATAAGTTCTCCTTTGGCATTTGAAATGATCTTTAACTCTACCACTTGTGATTGTATTTCAAGATTACTCTCTTGGTTTATTTTCTCTCTTTCCTCTAATTCTTTTCTCTCATTCTCTTCTTTTGCTTTTCTTAAACTCTCCTCTTTAGCCTTTTCTTCTTCCTCTCTTTTTTTCTTCTCTTTTATCTCTTTTTCCTCTTGTTCTTTTTTAGCACAAAGCTTCTCAAGCTCTTCTTTTTCTCTCGTCTTTTCAAACTCTCGAGGCTTTTGATGTTTAGCTTGCTTTTTCTTGTATTTTTCTCTCTTTCTTTGTTCACTCAAGAGCAAGTCTAAATTATGCTTAAAATCTTTTTCTAGTCTAGAAAACTTAGCAATGTTTTGGATGAATGCATCCCCAATGTCAATGAAGTCTTCTATCCTAGCTTGTTGGGCTTTAGTGATCCTGAAAGAAGGGGGTATGAAATATTTCCACACTCATGTTTTTAATTCATAAAATGTATTGATGCATGATATTCTCCCCTTTTTCACTAGATATTGCCTCTCTTGCCACCAATCAAATGCACGTCCTACAAATCCAGATGTAACATGCCTAAGAATGTCTATAAAACTATATTTACTAAACAAAGGTTGCACCAATTTTTCAGTATCCCAGATCCAATCTTTAAATGATATTGGTCCTATATCTTCCCCAAAGAATGGAATGTCACTATGAATGGTATGATGCAACTCATGATTACTATGTCTACCTAAATGCACACTATTATGCCTATCTACATGCATACAACTAGAAGAAGAAAAACTCATTTTGAAACAATTGTAGCAAAACAATTTTACACAAAATTGATGAATTTCTAAAGAGAAAATAATGGAAAAGAGTTCTAGAGATACTCCCAAGAAAAGGAGGTGAGTCACATGGACAAGCTTAGGAACCAAGCCTTTCCTAGCCAGAGATCTCTAAAATGCTTTCACAAAATTTCTCAATAAAAATACAAATGAAGCAGATTGTGTGAAAAAAAAACAAATTGACAAACTAGTGCAAACTTAAAAGACCAAAAGAAGGTCAACTAGGTGTTAAACACATGGCCCCTAGATATCACGGGGACCTAAAACAGAAATGGCAAACACACAAAACCTGGGCACTAAAACATAAAACAGAAAACATAAAGGCGAAAAACTTAAACTAGACGAAAAATCCTAAGTGAAAATTCAAGTGGCCTTTGGAACCCCTTGAACCTCACACTAAACGCTTAAACTATTACAAATAAATGCTAAGGATGGGATTGCTCTAAAGCATTTTCCCACCTAAGCCAAATAAAGGTGAAAACTGAAATCTGAAAGAAAAAATTTACAACCCAAAAGTCCATGATATCAAAACAGAAATAAGATAAAAAGAACTATGCTTCTTGTTGCAGTGTGCTAGCTATTGTTCCTCTCGGTCCAATGTTGGACTTTATCCCAGCTCACACCTATGACTCTCTCGTGGTGCACTCCTTTGAAGTCCCAGCTCACTCCTCAAGTCTCTCGGCAGTGTACCTCCCAACAGGTTCACTCACCACACCACCTTCAAGAAGAGGCTTTACCTACAAGGATTTCCAAAATAGTGAGTTGGAAGCAAAGTGAACCAAGAGCATGCACAGTCTTCCACATAAGAATAACAAAGCAGAAAGCAATAAAAGCTCAAATGGAAGAAGTGGACAACATCAAGTGAAAGATTGAATAGACAAACTCAAAGGATAGCCAATAAAGACAACCAAGAAAAACAAGCTAACCAATAAAGAAGGCACACAAAAGGAACCTAAAGAAGGTGTCTAGAACAAGATGAACAAAAACCAAACTCAAACAAAGACTCAAAACAAGTTGAATCAAGAACACATGCACATTGTATTGGAAAGTAATGGTGAATACGAAATTGTGAACTGTTTAGTATTTTGATGCACTCTTTCTCTTTACTCAAATGAGTCAATGCAGAATTTCAATCATAGTCTTATCCACAAATTTTCTTTCCAACTCACAGAATTTTCTTTTGAACTCAACAGATTTTCTTTTCAACTCACAGATCACATATGCAACTAATGTTTTAAAGCACAGTTCACTTCAAAGCAATTATCCAATTCATTTCAAATGGTCAATGGCATATGACAGATGCAAATGATTCAACTCAAAAACAATTGGAAAGAAACAAAAAGGAAACAAAGAAACCAGACACAACAATAGGCAACCATAGTATGCTTGGCCAGTGCAGTGAAAATCTAATAACAGAAGCTTGCCAAAATAGAAACTGCAAGACAAAATTGATATGGCAGAACTGAATTTAAGACATGAAGAAATTAATGCAGCAAGAATCAGTGATAGCACAATGATTTGGAAATCCAGACTTCAACAAAGAACTACTAGTGCAATGGAATAGCAGAATTATGCAACACATTTCAAAGAAATGGAAAAGATCAATTGCACATCTATTGATCAAAGTAACACAAGAATTAATCCAGTTGCAACAATAAGAGACTGTGTCTCACAAACATATACGCACAAGGCGTAATCAACATATGCAGATAGGTAGAAACATGAGCAACTAAATCAACATTGGATAAGCAAAGTGTAGATGAGTTTAACCAATAGACACAAGATGCAGTGTTGAATTCAGATTCCAATAGCCACAAGGCTTAATTGATACACATGAATAAATCTGAACTAAAACACTGAAGTTGATTACAACTGAAGAAAGAATCAACACATAGTAAACTGCAATATGATTCAGCCAGTTTCAATGATGAACAAAAACAATGAAAGAATACGCCAGAGCAGAAAATGAACGTTAACACAGAAACAACAACTGGAAGCAACTAGCATATACTCTGAAAAGATTTTGAAACTGCATCAAAGGCAACTAACTGGTCAGGCACTGATTCAACAAAACAGATTTCACAAGAGCACTGAAACAGCCTATGCAATCACCAACCAAAGCAAGAGTGTCTACACATAAATTCTGATGTGAATCAGATTAAAGTGCGATGGAATACTCATTATGTGCTAAGGAATGAGCAACCCTTGGCCAACAAGTTGAAGGTGCAGAACAACAACACACTTAAAAGCACAGAACCAAAGTGTTAATCATCTATGAAGGAATACAAGATTGCACAAACGCGATTGGAAAAAAAAATAGGCAATGAACTGATGTAAACTAAGCAGCAGAGAGTCAGCCTATGTGTGGACCAAAACCAACTAGAATTCCACTGAAACTATCTGAACAAAGCAGATGTATCATCAAAACAGTGGAAAACATGACAGTTTGGCCAGCACATGAATGGCAAAAAACAACACAAGAACAACAACAAAAAGACAGCAGCAGCACGAATTAACATGAATCAGTGGAAAATACACTGCAGAATATTGCTATTGATCTACTAGCAATATGTGAACTCCACAAAACACAGGAAACTAAGCACGTGATACACAACAGTGACAAAACAGACGACACAACAAATCAACAGAAAAAAATTAGGCACACATCTATGGAACCAAGGAACATGTAAAAACGAACTAACAAAAACCTAAGACAAAAACACGAGAATATAAAATTCAAAGCTAGGTAATAAAAATTGAAATGAAACCTACTTGACATGCATTTAAATCGGCAGAATGAGCGAACTAAACATTTCAACATCATAGTTATTGATTCAAGGTAATCTGAACAATATTAATGAATCAATTTCAGCACAAAAGTTCAGCACAGATTAAGCATGAAAGTAACAGATTAGGAAAGACGCAATCGAATATAGAACAAGACGAAATCAAACATTTGAAGAAAAACAAGTAGAGATAAGAAGCTTATCTTGTGATGCTGAGAACCGAGTGGCTCTGAATACCACTTGATGAGGCTCCTCCGTCGCGGTATCGCCGGAAAAGCTCTCCCAATCGGCGTTCCACTGATTGAATCTCGTAGAGAGTGAGGGAAAACGTAGCGGAAAGAAGATTTATGGTGTTTAAGCTTGGTTCGCTCTGGTTTCTCACTAGTTTGGGGGATCTCGAATAGGTAACGACCTAAACTAGGATTTATGGTAAGCTGATGAAAGGCGGGAGTGTTCTCTACCGAATATTCTCATTCATCAAAGCCCCAAACTAATACAGAGGTGGGCTTGCCTTTATTGATGAAGAAGACAGCCATTAACGGAAAACAAACAGAAGCAAAAGACTGAATGCCGTCTAACAAAATCCTATCGGCAAAGATGAAAATCCCCAAATGCTAAAGGGTTAGGAACACAAACGGGACCTAACCACAACTCTATGATGAAAAGCGTGATGATTGACAGAACTACACTAGCGACTGGGTGTTTCAGATGCGTGAGACCAAAGTGGAAGATACGAGATTCTGGAACCCTAGTAGGGTTGCTGAAGGGTTGGGCTTCATGAATGCTGCAACAAATCCCTCTCCCTACATGAAAGTTGTTGGGCTGTACATAGCAGAGTGAAAAACCCCAAAAGGAATGTTGAATGAACTTTCACTTTGGCCACGCGTGAGGTCTTGAAGAATTAGGCTCGGGCCCAATTAAAAGTGTTAATATGTAGAAAGCGGTGTGGGCTTCAGCGCAGGATGAAGAGACAAATGAGCTTTTTGTTGATGTGTTGCACACGCGGAAAGTAATTGGGTTGGAAGCCCAATACGTGTGGACATTGCACATGTGAAGCTCCATGACGCTGTCACATGCCACATAGTTTTGTTGGCTAATGAAGTTACGCGTGAAGGAAGAATCCCATAAGCAATTCACGTCTCCATGCCACATGGGCTCACGTTGGGTTAGTTGGAAGGGAATTGGGCCACAGGCCCGATGTTAATTGGTAGCTTGAATAGTGGGCTGCAATAAGCAAAAACAAGTCAATTAAAACAATATTTATTTAATTGAAAATAAAGAAATTAAAAGAAATTAAAAGGAATGGGCCTAGGCGTTGGCCCAATGCTATAAGCCTTATTGGGATCACATCACAACCCATGGAACACCAGCAAGCCCATCAAGAAAATATTTTAAAAGCCTTGCATAACACCTCTCACAAGTTTCATCTCATCTTATAAACACAGCGGGCACATCTTCCTTAAACATACCTCTTCACCCTTGCTTGCTTAAATTAAGAGCCTTTGTTTAACCACTCCAGCCCACCTTTTTTAAGCTAGGCCCCCAACCTGTGCAAGCCTCCAGCACCACTGCAGCCTACGTATTCTCGCTCGCCCAAAAGAAAAATGCCTCGTCTAGGGGACGAGTCCCACAAAAAAAGGCGAGAGGGTATCGCCTGGGCGAGACGTACTCCCACTCAAAACAACAATCAACCTCGCCTGCACGAGTTGTTCAATCAAAACACATAATTGCATACGATTTCTCACTTAGGCGAGTCTCACTCGCCTAAGCGAGATGAGCCCTCGCCCAAACTCCAAAACCCTCCGCCTGAGCGATGGCCACGAGTAGATAGAGGATACGCGTCCCTGCCTATCTCGCCTAGGCGAGCCTGACTCGCCTGAGTGAGAATTGCAGGTTTTGACATTGATTCACGCATGCACACACTGCACCAGCGACCCCAAATCACATCTCAAACACACCATTTCTTTAAGCATAATTTAGATAGGCATATACGCATTATTTGGACGTGAAAATAACCCCCAACCACCCAACTTGGCATAATCACAGAATACACCACATACCATCCCATTATAGGCAACTTTTAGGTCCAATTCTAATGCATAAGTCCCCCAAAATCCACAACCCCGAATTCCCTCAATTCATCAAAAATTTTAGTGCAACAATTCATCAAAAATCAAACAAAAACAATGCAGTAAAGCTAAGATTTAGGTTCAGCTCCCCTAACCTGAAAAATCCCTTGCTTAACTTTTGAAATTGGGGAATTTCCTTTGATCACCAAGACTTGCCTTATCACCACTTCAATTACCCTCTCTACTTCACTCCCAAATTTCGTCCTCCCTCTAAAGCTCTCAGAAAACAGCCTTCCAAAACCCTATTCTCCTCTCAAATTTTGCCTTTTATAGGTCTTACTAATTGGTTAATGAAAAAAAACGGGGATATGATTAAATTTGGGTTTTATTGCTTTTCAAGGGCCATGCCTTGATTGTTTCTCAGCCCTTTAGCTGCCCACTTCCTGCTAGGTTTCTCCACTTATTCATATTCAGCCCACAACTAAAGTTTAAGCCAAAAAGAGTTAAATATGACTCACCCAGGTTTGAACCCATGACCTTCCCCATGCCAAATCAAAGCTAAACCACCAGGCCAACTTATGTTTCTTGCTAACACACACAATTCAAGCATTATCTCATACAAAAATGTGGCCCAACATACCATTAAAACAATAATAACAAAAATACACACAATTGGCATGCATAGGACTCGAACCCATGTCCTCTCACACAAACCAACTACTCTCAACCACTTGAGTTAGTACTTTTTTATGTCATACATTACAGAATTTAATATCATAAATGCATAACCTACCCGCATTTATTAATTATTTATTTATTTAAGTAATTAAATTTCGCGGGTCTTACATTACTCCCACCTTTAAAACTTTTCATCCTCGAAAAAGAGAACTTACCAGCAAAAAGATGAGGATAAGACCTCCTCATGATATCCTCCATCTCCCATGTCATTTCCTGAGTTGCCTCATCCCATAGCACCTTCATTGTTCTGATCTCCTTCCGTCTGAGCTGCTTCACTTGAGAATCCAAGATTCTCACTGGTCCAACTCCCACAGTCAGATCCTCACGCACCTGGACATCATCTTACTTGAGCACATGACTAGGATCTGCCACGTACTTCCTCAATTGTGAAACATGAAAGACGTTGTGCAGATTCGCCAAGTGAGGAGGCAAGGTAATCTCGTACGCGGCGGTTCCGATCCTCCTCGTAATCTGATACGGACCAATGAACTGGGGGGGTCAACTTCCTCGATTTCAGGGCTCTCCCAATGCCTGCTATAGGTGTAACCCTGAGAAACACATGGTCACCAGCCACAAATTCGAGTGGCCTCCTCCGCTTATCGGCGTAGGATTTCTGTCGACTCTGAGTGGCCCGCATCCGATCCTGTATCACTCTTACCCTCTCAGTAGTCTGCTGCAGGAATTCTTGCCCGAGCACCACGGACTCTCCATCCTGCTACTAACACAGCGGAGTCCTGCATCTCCTATCATTTAGTGCCTCGTAGGGTGTCATCCCAATGCTGGAATGGTAGCTATTATTGTACGTGAACTCCACCAATGGCAACATGTCACTCCACATACCCAGGTGATCTAACACACATGTCCTCAGCGGATCTTCCAGTGACTATATGGTTCTCTTAGACTGCCCATCCGTCTGAGGATGATATGTCGAGCTCATTCTCAGCTGCGTGCCTAAGGCATTCTGCAATGACTGCCAAAATCTGGAAGTGAACCTCGAATCCTTATCCGACACAATACTCGCTGGCACACCATGAAGTCTAACAATCTCTCTGACATATAACTCCGCTAGCTTATCCAATGTCATCTTCTGATTGATCGACAGGAAGTGAGCACACTTTGTCAATCTGTCTACAATAACCTAGATCGAGTCATGTCCTCTCATGGACCGTGGCAAGTGTGTGACAAAATCCATGGAAATACTGTCCCATTTTCACTGGGGAATGTCAAGAGGCTCCAACGTACCACCCGGCCTCTGATGCTCAATTTTCGCCTTCTGGCATACTAAACAAGAAGTAATATAGTCGGCCACATCAGTTTTCATACCCGTCCACCAGAAGGTCGCTTTCAAGTCCTTATACATCTTAGTCATACCTGGATGTATGCTAAGACGACTCTTATGCCCTTCATCCAAGAGCATCTTCCTCAAAATCTGACTGCGAGGTACACACACCCTCTCTTTGAATCTCAGGATACCATCTCTGCCCATCCTGAAGTCTTTTCTCTTGTCGGTGCCTAACTCACTCACAATCTGTTGCAGTTCTTGATCTTTACCTTGTTCCTCCCTGACCTCATTCAAGAACTCTTTAGTGATTTCCAACATGCTGCACCAGATATGATCAACACCTATGTATAGATTCAAGTTCATATCTTGCAGTTTCTCTATAAGCTCCAACTCCTTCATCATCATAGCAGGCATATGAACTCTCTTCCGACTCAGAGTGTCAGCAACTACATTGGCTTTACCTGGATTGTATAGAAGCTCAAAATCATAACCTTTTAAGTACTTCATCCAACGCCTCTGTCTCATATTCAACTCTTTCTGATCAAATAAGTACTTTAAACTTTTATGATCACTGAACACTTGAAACTGCGAACCATACAAGTAATGCCTCCACGTCTTGAGAGCAAAAACTACTGCAGCCAAGTCCAAATCATGCGTAGGGTAGTTCTTTTCATGTACCTTCAGTTGGCGAGATGCATAAGCAACAGGTCGTTTCTCCTGCATCAACACACACCCCAAACCCTGATATGAAGCATCGCAGTACACCTCAAACATCTTGGTTGTATATGGAATAGCTAAGATAGGTGCAGTGGTCAATCTCATCTTCATATACTCAAAACAGACCTCACACTTGTCTGTCCAAGAGAAGGGCTGGTCCTTCCTGGTGAGTTGAGTCAATGGACTCACCATCTTGGAGAACCCTTCCACAAAGTGCCTGTAATACCCTGCCAGGCCCAAGAAACTTCTCACCTCGGTCACAGTCTGTGGCCTTTCCCATTTCACCACTGTTTTAATATTTGTTGGGTCCACCGAGATTCCTTGGGCTGAGATTACATGGCCCAAGAATTGCACCTCATCAAGCCAAAACTCACACTTTGATAACTTCCCACAAAGCTTATGCTCTCTGAGCCCCTCCAATACCACTCGTAGATGATCTGCGTATTCTTATTTACTCTCAGAATATATCAATATGTCATTAATGAATACAACGACAAATTGATCCAGATACGACCGAAATATCCTATTCATGTAGTCCATGAATATAGTAGGCGCATTCGTCACCCCAAACAGCATCACCACATACTCATAGTGGTCGTAGCGAGACCTGAATGCGGTCTTCTGCACATCCTCTGGTTTAACTAAGATCTGATGGTATCCAGACCTCAAGTCAATCTTAGAAAACACAATTGCTCCCCTTAACTGGTCCAACAGATCATCAATCCTCGGCAACGGGTACTAATTCTTAATTGTTAACTTATTCAGTTGTCGGTAGTCAACACACAGCCTGGAACTGCCATCCTTCTTTTTCACAAGTAATACCGCCACCCCCCATGGTGATGCACTCGGCCGAATAAAGTTCTTCTCAAGCAGATCCTCAATCTGCTTCTTCAACTCTGTCAACTCAGCTAGTGCCATCTGATATGGTGCCATAGATACTGGGCCAGCCCCAGGGATGAGATCAATGGTGAAATCCACATCCCTGCTTGGTGGCAAATCTGGGATTTCGTCAGGGAAAACATTTGCGTATTCATCTACCACAAGAATCAGACTAATCTTGTCTACAGTACTCTTCTTCTCCGTGTGAGCTACCACCCTGCGTTGGATGATATCAATTCCAGTCCTTCTGCATCTGGAAACACCACCCTGCGTTGCCCGCAATCGATCACCACATGGTTGCTGGCCAACCAATCCATACCCAGAATCACATCTAACCCTTCCATTGGTAAACAGATGAGATTCACCTTGAACCTGCAGCCTGCCACCTCCATAGGGCATCCCATACAAACAGATGTAGTGGATACCTCTCCAGACACTGGTGTCGCAACAATTAACTCGCACGCCAGCTCTCGCATTACTAGACCGAGCCTCCTCACGCATTCATTGGATACGAATGAATGGGTAGCTCCTGAGTCATAAAACACAACAACCTCAAGATCAAATAATAAACAAGTGGTCTATACTAAGTTACCCGACTGGGCGGCCTCGATAGTCATCAAGGCGAATACATGACCAGGGGCTCTAGGTCGATCCCCTACTGGTTTCTTCGCTGGTGCACCTCCAGCTGGTTTCTTATTCGGGTAGTGTCGTGCAAAATGGCCCGTCTGATCACAAACGTAGAACTTGCCAGTGCTACCACCACTACCACTAGAACTGCCTGAGGGTTTTGGACAATCCCTCCGATAATGCTCCCCACCATAGTTGTAGCACTGTAGTTTCTTAGCCGAGCTTTGTGGCCTATCATACAACTTCTTCTGCAGCTGTGAATCAGAGGTAGTCTTCTGAGCTCAAGCCCCTTTGCTGGGCCCCATCTCTAGCTGCTCTACAGCCTTGGCCTGCTTCATCAAGACTGGGAACTCCATGATCTGGAGAGGTACAATAAAGCGGCGCAACTCGTGTTTCAGCCCACCCTCATATTTTCGGCATCTCCACTCGTCGGTAACTGTAGGTGTGTAAAACCTGGCTAAATATTCAAACCTGTCTGTGTATGCCTGCACAGTCAGGTTCCCTTGCTGGAATGTGAGGAATTCTGCCTCTCTCTCATGCTTGACACTGGCGGGAAAATATTTTTGCAGAAATCGCTCCCCGAAGGAAGTCTAGGTAACCTCCTCACCCCGAGTCTACATGAGCTGTTGCATGCCTGCCCACCAGTATTCTGCATCAGCTATCAACAAGAAAGAGACGAATGAGAGCTTCTGGGCGTCTGTGCAATCGATAACCCGATAGATTTTCCCACAAATTTTGAAGGCTTATGTCTCATAAAATCCTCCATCGACACCGGACGTGTGGGTGTTACCACGGCTCGAGGTTGCGCTGCAATGGGCTGCATCGCATCTACCATCCGATGTATCGCCTGCGTGATCTCATCAGCCCCAGCATTATTCCTCCTCCTCCTATTTGCCATAGCTTGAGCACGCCACACATAACTGTTCACATCAAACAACTTTGGTTAAGACTTCATACTAAAAGTCAGATAACAAACAATGATCAAAATGATCTCACAAGCACACACACGGTAAGCTCACTCCCCATAGACCCCAAAAATCATTTTGAAATCAAACCTCTGATACCAAATGTAACATCCCGCCCGGATATTACGAATTTAATAAAATAAAATAGAGATAATACGTCAGCATCATTTCTGAAAAACTCATTTAATAAAAATACCTCGTTTCCCAAACACGGGAAATGTAAAACTTCATTAAATTACCAGTAAGTCCATAAGTACAAAACTGTAATTTTAGTCAAATAGGCCATAAGCCTTTACATCATATTTCAAAATAGAATAAACAAACGTGAACATAAAAGTTCCCCTAAACATCCCCTCTTCGTAGCAAAGCCTCACCAGCTCCACCTGCATCATCACCTGCTCACGTATACCGCGTACACGATCATCGCCAAACACAAACAAATAGGGTGAGCTAACAGTTAAAACACACAAAAATATACCAAACATACATATACATGTAAACCCAACACAAATAATGCAACAATAGTACGAACTCTTTCTTTATA
>Ga0209589_1007301_pt1 | contig 17848 bp, 10 predicted proteins | sample CowpeawhiteBW_FD_187525 | JGI IMG/M metagenome (GOLD analysis project Ga0209589, IMG submission 187525) | Root nodule microbial communities of legume samples collected from California USA - Cow pea white BW (SPAdes) (version 2) | ecosystem: Host-associated > Plants > Roots > Nodule | place: USA...
TCCTTTTTTTTTTTTTTATTTCATCTTTTTCTACCATCTTTTTAAATATTTTACGAAACAATTAAGATATGTTAGGTAACACACTAACAAAATAGCAACTAACAACTAAGATAAAAAAGAATATTAAACACGTAAAAAGACAACTAAAACTAAGATATCATTTATATAGAAAACAATATTTTTTTCAATAAAAATACGAAAAATAGTTATTATTTTAAAAAAATAAAGAAGACTTTTTTCCCCTCAATCACTAAAATAAAAGGAAGTGACATTTAGTATGTTTTATTAGAAAATATTGTGTTTCTTTTATAAAAAAAAAACATCAATGTTTCTTCTTAAGCGAGGCTTCTCTTCTAACATTTTTCTTCTTAAAAAATTCTTATTAAATTAATCAAATCTTCAAATCATCATGTTTATTAATTACTAACATTATTTTATCATATGTTTTTCTTTTAAAAATTTAAATAACATTTAGAGTTGCTTTTATTGTTCATTTGGTTTATACTTTGTTTTTTTAAGTTCAATGGTAAACAAATCGGAATAAATCTCAATAAAACTTTTTACAATTATAAAATTAAACAACATTAAAATTAAAAGTTAGCTCAGTTAATGATACGATTAAATTAAAGTATATTAATAGGTGAGAATTTTAATTCTACAATCAGTTTCAAGTAGTGGTGATAACACAGTCCAATCCATTTTGATTCAATTAGTCTGTAAAAATTGGGTTGAGCAAAATTGACTCGTCAAACAAAAACAGGTTAATAATGGTAATTTGTCTTGTACAGGTACATGACAGACTACCGAGTTCGTCCGTCACTTTTTAATTTGTTTTCAAAATTTTTAATCTTTTAAATTATTTTATATATATATATAAATTAATATTAAAAACATATTTAATCATATAAAATATTTTTTAAACTTTTAATTGATTAGTTAATATTTTTAATTAGATAAATTAAAATAAATATTATATTTACTTGTTATATTACTCTAATCTAACTAATAATTGAAACATAATAAGTGTTAATGATTTAAATTTACATTTACATATTTTTCAAAAATATAATATAAAGAATTCAACTTTTTAATTATTTTTATTTTTAATTTTAAAATAAACAAGTCGAGACAAACTAACCTGTATTTTAATTTATGAAATTGATGAATCAAATTGATGAACTGAATAAAACGAACTAACAAATTGAAATATTTAACTCGCACAGTCCCTTTAACATGAACTGTTATGTAGAAAATATTGAAGGTAAAGGTTGATAGTTTTAAAAATAGTAATAAAAAACATGTTGATAGAATACCGGTGGATAAAAAACTTTAGATAATCCCACATTTATTTCTATCGGTATATATTAAAAATGAAAAGTAAAAATTTGATTATAATAGTTATCTTTATTATTATACATCAAAAGAAATTCCACACCTCTACTTCAAAGAGTTTGTTCGTGTTTATTTTTTAAAAAGGACTTTTTTATATAATATAAAACTTTTACTTTTTATAACATATTTTCAAATCCGTTTATTTTCTTTAAAAAATATATATTTTTTTAAAGTAATCCTATCTATTTCTTAAGTCATTTATTTATTTTCAGCTTGACAAAAATGGTTGAATATCTCTTTTACATGTAGCCGTACGAAACTGAAAGTAACAAGTGTGATGCAAGCATGACAAGTGGAACAGGGGAACTTAATTCACGGAGTTAGAACAAGTGAACGGTGATGATTTTATTTTGAATGATAGTACTTTATTTAACAGTTCTAAGGTCAAGTTCAATTGTTTACCGTGACGTGAATCTCATGGTGACGCGGTCTTTCTTTTACCTTTATTTTATTTTGCTAAATCACCAAATATTTTTCTAAGTTGGCTGCCTCAAGTTTCATGCATTCGATGCTGCCCATAACGTTTCTCCTTTGCATTATCAAACACGGAACTATTCACCTTATCACAACAACAACAACGTAAGCCATCACACCAACCTAAGGTTGGAGGATGTCACAAATAACTTAATGCTTCATTCTTGCCTTAATCATACCTTCATTTTTAATCTTCATACCCAATCAAACCAGTATTTTAATAGTTGAATTTTAAGCTTAATTTAATTTTATTATTTATCTATATTTGTTTTGTCTTTAATTGCTATAAAATAGAATATGCAACACATTTTTTATATTGATACATATACATTACAAACATGATATTAAATATTAATGATAGTTGTGTAAAAGGTAGTACAATAAAAATAACAAACAATAAATCTTATTAGAATATATTTAAAATGAATTTATATTATCTTAAAAAGTAAATTTTAAAATTAGATCAATTTTATAAAACTAAAAAGTGAATTTATTAATAAAAAAATTATGTACAAGTGAGATATAGAAAATACACATGATTTTTTTTATCGACAAATAGTAATTGTTAGTATTTTGATAATGGAAGGAGTTGAATTCACAATCTTTTTTACCCTTTAGTGACAGTTCCACATCAACTAGAGATAAGATCATTTCATAGTATATAAGTGAGGTACAAATCTCATCTTACAAGTCGATTTGGTGGGGTTGAGTTAGGTTTACAACCCACTTTTAACACCCTTCCTTCCAAACACTTTAAATCAATTTTATAACTCCAAAAATATTAATGAAGAGTTAAATTCACATCCATCTTACATTTCATCAAAATTTTCAAAATCTACAAATGAAACAAGAAAAATTTTATAAGAAAAAAAAAGTCATACATAGATCAGACTTGACCAGAGCCACGAATTTTGACACCTAGAGAGACAAATAGAGGCAAAGGCTATGTTTGAGGGTTAAGATCTTTTGTACTAAAATAGCAAAACAAACGTGGCTATTAAGATAGTTCCCATTTATGTTTCATTGTCTTAAATCTGTTCTAGAAGAATGTTGAAACATGTTCTTATTGCTCTTGGATTAAATAAATAGTTGCTGTCCCTCTAGAAGACCATGACAAATCTGAGGCAAATCCTTCTCCTTCAGTAATGACAATTGACTGCTTCCATACGTTAGAGGCTAAGTCTTAGAAAGATTGCCCCGTCACTGTCGCAAAAACTATCAAACAACTTCTTCTTTCGATCTCACTGTTTATTTCAGTGTCTCGGAGATGCCCTTCTGCAGTGTTGGATGCACCACTCGCAGAGTTTCAAACCAAATCTTTGCTTCATTTTGATGATACAAGGTCGATGGACATGAAGAACCCTTCTGATTTCCCTTCTAATTACATGCTTCTTGAGGCCAGTGGTGACTCTGAAACTGATTGCAATCCCACTATGGAAGAACATGGTTCTGATGATGATGCTCAATCTTGCATCCACGATAGTTCTGAGACATGTAATGCTGCAGAGCTCAAAGGATACGAGTTTTGGAAAAATGATCATGATGTAGACGATGTTGAAGATGATGAGAAGAAAAGTGAGGTTCATGGAACATCATATTGTGATGATGATGATGATGAGATGCAAGAACACCAGAAGTCGTGTGTCTCTGATGAGTCAGGCCATGAAGTGTTGGATGAGATGGAAAAGAACAGAAGGTTCTGGGAAGCTTGCTTGGCATCGTGATTACGTTTGAAGTAATTCCCTTTTTCTCTGAATCACACTGTTCTGGCTTCAAGAACATTCATACAAATTTCTTTCTTTTTGGGTCAATTAAACTTGTCAAAAAGATAAAAGCTTTCAATTGTATGTATCTATGGCTAAACGGAATTGTTCACAGTTTCAAACCACATTTACTTGTATAAATCATTGATCACACTATTCAAGTATTACCATTTCTTATAACAGCTTAATCATGTAGCATACTCTTGATACAGAATCGATTGATTCAGTTTAGTTATCTTTGAAATTGGGATTATGAGATTCCATGGTTAAGGAGATTCAGGGAAATTCGGTTCTGCGATTCATTCTTTCAGAGTTTTAGCTGTGAAAGCATGGTACAGTAGTTCAGCAGTTTTAATGCACAGGAAAGTATATTCTGGTTTTGCTTAGGCCCACTGATTCAAAATTCTCACATGTTGATCAATTTCTGAAGTTTTGATGAATAATAAATGCAATGCAACATGTGATCTTTTGAATAATTGAACACCAATTACGGTCCAACTGAGTTGAGTATTTTATTATTGTAGTACCAGGTATTATGCAGCATTCAAAATTCAAACATTTTCAAATAGTTTTATGGTCAAATTTCACACTTTTTTTGGGTCAAGTTCATGGACTTTCATGAAATGGGAATGATAATAAAAGTGTTGAAACTGTGACAAGTAATAAATTGCCACTTATCTATTCTATTATGTGATGCTAGAGTCGATAAGATTATTTCTAACTTGAATTCATCATCAAACTTCTAAGTTTTGACTAAGATATATGATATATTTATGAGTTTAATTGTTAAGCATTAACTGTATAAATATATTGTTAACCAAACAAAATTTGAAATAAATTCCTTGCTTTTTATTATAGTGTTGGTTCATTTTGGACTAGAGACTGGGTTATGGTCCATTGCCGCCTAATATTTTTTTTTTCTTCAACTTTTTAGCTATGATGAGATAATAATAATGTAAAAAATCATTTAAGTAAATTCTTTTCTTTGTATTTATCGATACAGGTAAGAGACATTGGATCATGCACCACACATCTTTTTAGAATATATATATATATATATATATATATATATATATATATATATATATTTTGTTGAAGAATTTTTTTTTTTTGTTAGGAGAAGATAACTTGTGTGATTTCATTATGAATCAATTAAATATGAAGCTAACATAACCAATGGCAGCCCTACTAACACGTGTTCTACCATGTTAGTTTGCATTCTAAAAAACTTAACATTAAAGTTTGGAAATTGGGAAAAAAAGACATTACATTTATGGAAGATCAAACCAAACTCAGAAATATCTTCCCCTATGAAGTCAATATCATTAACCACAAGTTTGCAATTAGGTTAAGAAAAATACTTATTGATAACCAAGAAAAATTACTCAATGCAAACTATTAAGTAAAACTCATGGCTTAAGTACATGTTGTGGTGAGATTTTGAATTTTTGAAATATAGTTATGAAATATAAAAAATATAAGATACAGGTTATATATAGAAGTTTATCATCTTTGTGTACTTGTATATAGAAAGTAAAAAAGTGACAAAATATTTATAACTCTTGATCTTAATTTTTTAAATTTAAATAATAAATAAATATATTTGTTATCTTTATGTAAAAAATATTTTCGGAAATAGAAAAATTTTCTAAAATTTAATTTAAATAATTTTTTTAGCATTCTTTTTCCCTAAATATTTATTTTAATTTCAAATTTCACAAAATTAATTATCTTTTTTTAATCTTCCTATTTTTTGTTTATAAGTTTTGTCTTTCTTTTTCTTTCAAGACATTATATTTTCATTCAATTTGATATTTTTTTATTGTATTTATTCTTTTATAAATCTTATGTTCTTTGTTTATTTTGGATCCATAGTACTGAGATGGTACATTTGTGGATGTTAAAATGTGATTCTTTATTATTTTTTCCGCTTGAACATAAAAAATTTTCAAGAAATATTCATCTTTTTTCAATTTTGATCCTTCTTTTATACATTCTTTATTTGTAATCAACTCTTCTTTTATTAAATATAAAACAAATCTTTTGTCTTTGATATAAACTTTGAATACTTTTAGGTTCTTTGCATCTTTAACCACATAAGGTTTATGATTAACATATACAAGATGCCAGAAATTAATTTGACACCTACATGAATCTTAATTGCAACTATTCTTATACCTTTCACAGTAAATTTTTCTCCATTCCTAATTCTCACTTTAGAAATATCTTATTTGTTGAGTTCTTTGACAAGGAATCGAACATAAGTTATATGTTTTGTACAACCTTTAATCCAACATTTTGTGAAGTTTTTGATTGTAACACATGGTGTTCAAGGAAGCAGTGAATCTTTTAATTCGTCCTCCACAATCTTAATCTTGAGAATGTTGGAATTCATCCTCCAAAAAATTGTTTTAATATTCTTTAATTATTGCAGACTCTTTCATCATTTGCATCTCAAACTCTCGAATCTAATTTAGCACTTTAAGATCGTGATTATGATGATAATCATTTGTGAAATAACAAAAAACAAACATGACTTCGTCTTTATCTTCTTTATCTTTTTGTTTATTTTGCATAAATTTGGGTCATAGTAGAATTTTTAGATAATGCATCAATCATGTAATCCTTTGTCGCAGTTTTTCATAAATCTAATACATCTAGATAAGTTTGCATTCTTAAAAATCATAAATCATAATTTTCACTATCATATAGTGAAATAACAATTTTTTAAAATTTTTCTTCTATCTTAATTTTATTGGTTTCAAAATAATTATGACTTTTGACATTATTGATGAAATTTTGAATTTTAAAAATATAAGAGATATCAAATATATTAAATGGAAGAGCTTATCAAATATATAAAAACACAAAACAAAATATGATAAAATATCAAATATTTATAATATTTCAATCTTAATTTTTTAAATTTAAATAACAAATAAATATTTTTTTAATCCTTGTATAAAGGATATTTCTAAAAACAGAAAAAATTTCTAAAAACTAAGATAAGTAAAAATAATATAAATAAGATGATGATGAGCGAATATTCTCCACATGTGATACCATAGCATTCATTTACTATCTCTGTCTTTTTACAAATAAATTGGCCCCCAAGGAGTTCAAATTTTATTTTGTCTGACAAAAGCATCAAAATTGCATTGAAGTATAGCATGGTTTGATCATATCAGAATTGTTGATAAAGATAAAATAATGACCTTTATTAGATCTTGCATACTACATTACGTAAGGAATATGTCTTAAGTCACTCATTTGGGCACCAAAACAATATTAGTATCATTTATAGAACTAAAAAAATTCACCCAAACATAACCATTGGCATCATGCATAACAAATATCTTCTATTATACCTCATACAGCTTCCGCCTTAAATATAAGTTTCCAGAGTAATAATCTGCAATATCACGCAAACCCCTCATCTTCAACATTTTTATTACGTCCATCTTGCAACTTCTGAATTTTATTTAGTCTTCATCTAGTAGAAGCATGGTTGTGGAGAAACCCTTTATTTGATCAGTATCACGTAGCCAATAAATCTTGGACCTTTGCTTCCAGTTTTGTTCTCGGAGCATTCTCTTGAAACAAAAAAGTCACAATTCACTCGATATTATTTACTGAGAATTCAGGTGAGTCTAAATGATAAAGTTGAACACCATATAAAATTAAAAATTCGTAAATTTATTGTTTTAAGATTTTTTTTATTAAACGTGATATAATCTTTTATGTAGATTGAATTCATGTCTGAGTGATGTTTAAGGAAATGGGTGCCAAGGCCTGTGTTGAATTATCTTCTTTTGTGATAATGGATATACTTATTGAATGCTGTCTTTGCCTCAAGAATAGAGGGTGATGAATAGTGTACGACTCTAACAGCTATACCATTGTGAAAGGAATTCAACATTTATCTACCAGTAATGTTACATTACCACCAAATTTTGATCATGCACAGATACAAACAAAGCAAGCACCATTTCTTGCTGAACCAATCTCTCTATTCCCTAACAATTCGTCAATGCATTCATCACCACGTGTTTGAAATTTGAAAATACGCTTAGCCACTGCTTAGACTCCCCCATCCAATCCGGTACTGGGACATAGATAATCAGAATCAGGTCAAATTCAGCCCTAAACTGAACATAACCACTGTCCACACTCTTCAACAAACAACACATTTCCTACACCCGTGTACCAATTCATTTACACAAGGTTAGAAACTTAAACACCGCTTAAGAGTTAAAATACATTCAGTTCTTATTAACTAGATGCAAACAGTGGAACTAGAGAAACAGGATCTGGAAATTTATCGATCATCTCCACATCATTGGTGCTCGTGCTTCCCATTGATGAACTACTTGTGTCAGCATTTGATTCCTCGGCAGTAAGAGTTGTTCTTGAGTCATCTTCGGAAGAGAAACTTGAGCAGGAATTCTCAGTTTTTATGTCAGTAAATGATAAATTGGATTCCAAGTTATTATCTACAGGTTTTTCAGAGAATCTTTTTGTTTTCTCATCCAAACGTTTCAAGAAGCACTCCACTATCTCACTCACTGATGATGCATCACCCTCCTCGTCCTCTTCACTGGTAGGACTGTAGATAACATCATGAAGATGATGATCATGATGATCACCATCATCATCATCTTGCTGACTATCATAGTCACCCTCGGATTGGCGATCAGATGAACCAGATGACATGGGCGAGTATCCTCCTTCGGCTGCTTCCTCACGTTTTCTCAGTGTGTTCAGAATTAGTGTCTTCAGTAAATTCATCACTTGCACCGCATGCATCAGAGCAGTTAATGGATCAGACATCTGTTTCAGGAAACATGAAAATATTTTGACTAGTTAATGATTTAGATTTTAAGATTTTAAGATGTATGTATAGGAAACATACCTGAGTCATATTTGGAGCAAAAACCATTGCAATGTTTCTTGCATCCATTTTGTTGTAATCCTCTTCAGCTACAACATCAGCCATGAGATCAATGGCCCAGTTGAGCAAGGCTGACTCGGTTGGCTTTAGCTGCTTCACAAGCTGAACACAATCTTCTTCTGTGTCGCACTCAATAACTTGCTCAGGGGAAAGTCCATCAAGAACTCCTGAAGGAAGTTCTCTGAACCATGCTTTGATTAGGCCGGCCAAGCAGTGGACATCAATGTCATCAGGCACAACACCCTTATTCAACTGCTCCCTCAAATGCTCCTCTTCAGTGTTCTCTGGATTTATGCGAAATATACCTTCAGCCTGAAAATTCATCAAGAACAGACCACACAAATGAGATAGTCAATGACCCAATCTCGCAAGGTTTTTCTTTGTCAATGGTCCAAATGGCAAAGAATGTAATAACATTTGGTACCTACCTTTAGGCCACCCTGTGAGTATAATCGCTCTTGCATTAGCAGTAGAATGGTGGGGACACTGTTTCCTTTTGAATCGTAGGAACACTGCATTGATTCTGCTGAGACGCCAAACACACTAACGCTGCAAGTGTTGAAGATGGCAAATCACATCAGAATACCGATAAAACATGAATCCCACCCAGATCAAAAAACACAAACACCCCACTTTGCAATTACACAAATCAAAGAAACTTGCTTTCATTTTTCAAAAGTGTTACTGTATATCCAAAAGCATGAGAAAAAATAGGACAGCTTTTAAATCCCACATTACCGTTAGGTATTTTTTCAGCAAATAAAGGCAAACCTTAATTCACCTTTTAATGCAACTATAATAAAGGTAAAGTTTAATCTCCTTTTGAATGCAACTATCTAACTTTTAGTTTCCTCCTTATTTCACTTTTCTCCCACGCAACGGACGAAAATCCTTATTGAAGAATATTAACGTACATTCCTCCGTCAACACACTCAGTAGAAATGTAGACGGGTTTATGGCCATAAAACTCTCCACTTCATAAAATCCCAACACAGTGGATAAATTTCCAGCTTAATCTGTCAATTTTGGTGTTTGGCGAAACACTCCAGAGGATTTGAACTAGAAAATAAAAAACTCTACCAACTTTTGAAAAAGAAAAACTATTTACTCACGCAGAAACAGACCCACCAACACCAAATATGAAACAAAAGAAATAAACTTGGAGCATTTTTAGTAAACCCCATTTGAAAAAGGTGAAGAAAGGAGTACCTAGCACTGGGAACAGGAGCGGGTACATGAACCTCCAGCTCAAGGGGAAGACCCAGAAACCCATTGAAGCGATCGAAAGTGACATGACTAACATGCTTGACGTTTGTGGGCCATCCGATCTCCATGGGGTGATGGACGGCGGAGATAACATCGTCGGGACTGTCCACACTGCAAGCCACCATCGATTTCCTCAGCGCCGCCAACAGAACCGCCACCGGCGAGGCCGGGTTTTGGTCCTCCTCGGCGGCTCTCCGCCCCTTCCCAGCACCGCATCCGCCAACGCTGGTGACCACGACTTGCCCCGTCATCCTTATCTTCTTCGACAGAGAAACGAAAGACACACGCTCTATCTATGTCTCTCCGGGTGCACGAGTGGAGAGAGATTTTTGTTGTTTTTTGTTTGTGCTTGTGTTTATTGGGAGGTGGGAATGGAGACAGATTTGAAATTTGAGGATGAGTTTGGTAATGCGAGTTTTGTTGCGTTGCATTGAAGTTGTTTGCTAGTTATGTATGTTGTGTATGTATCTGTGAACTTTGAACCTCAACGGCCACTCGTTTCAAATTTTTGTTCCAGACTTTATCTACCCTCTTCTCTCTCCTTTTTGACCTCACTGTCCTTACTATTAACACCACATGCCACCACACATTATTAACTGCATCTTATTACTTCCAATTATCATTATTAATTCTAAATAATTATTTAGTCCCATTATTAATTCTAAATAATTATTTAGTCCCATTATTAAACTGCAAAAAGGGGACAACTTTGAATAATGGGCTATTTTGTTTTCTTTCGCCTTTCATTTTAGTATATTAATCATGAACAAAAGAAATAAATTTCCTGAAATATTTTTTTTTGTTTTGTTTTGTTACCGCTCCCCTGTTGAATTAAATGTAGTTTCATCCTTAAATCATCTAAGGTAATCGTTTGTTAAAATGTTAAATCTTAAAACGGCACAACCGAGAATATTGGAATAGTATATTCTCGTAGAAACAATTCATATAGCCAACGAAAGTGCCCTGCATAAAGGACAATAATTAGTTGGCAATAAAGTTTTTATAGTGAAAAAAAAGTGATCCTATTTGCTTCTTGCGTTGAGTGAGTCAGCTAAAATAAACAACACAATCATTTATGAAATTAAGGCATCGAATTCGATGTGCGTTCTATAGTTTGAACATCAAATCAAATCTATAAACTCGGTTTCATTTAATACGCAAATGGTGAAAAATTAGAATTTATGAACATCATTAAGGTGGTGTACTTTCACGCAAGGACAAATTATCAAATTCCAATGACCCATAGAAAGACATGCCGTCGTCCTTCATAATAAAATTCGAATTTTATGGAAGACCGTTGCAAAAGAATATGATCGTTCTTTTATGGACACTTTCCTTGTTATGTAGGAAGTGTTATCATCGGAGACAGCAACCTTTGCATCTTTTTTGCCTGATTCTAAATGCTTTATGAGAAACGGGATGCACAAGTAAAATGTATACGTTACAACCTTTGCATCATCCATGCAAGTAACAATAATAAGAAAAAAAAATTGTTTATTTCATAATTATAAAACTGTCTCTTTATTTTGTTATTTTGTGGGATACCCTAGAAAAAAAAATGAATGGGTCATAAACAAGCACGAAAAAGAGAGAGAAAACACAAATACCTGAATGTTGGGTAATTGTGGACCCTTATATATTAACATGGGATTGGGATGAGACTCTTAAAGACTGACATGTAAAGGGTCACTGATAGGACACAAGACTAGAAAATAATTCAATGGAACCATTTTTAGGAATTCAACTCACATATCGTATTGGAGAATGAACACCTAAAATAGACTAACTGATTTATGCTTTCTAACACCTTCACCTGTTGATATTGACTATACATTTTATTCCTATATAAATCAATTACTTTTTGTGAGAGATTGATGTTGAATTTTTTATTCACAAAAAAAAAAACAAAATAATATGTTGCTAAGAGAAAAAAAATGTTATTTTTTACAGGAATAAATGTAAAAATGTAAGGGTCCTTTTTCTCATTCCTTCTGTATTAGAGTTTGGCTGAGTTTAATTTATCTAACTCGAATTCTCGTTGTGTGTGATATTTTGGTCAAAGATTTCTTCTCGTATAATGAGAAGATTGTCTTTTGATAATTAGATAAGTATAGGGCCGAGGGAGCGGCACTTGAGGGGTCCATGGACCCAGCCCCAACTTTCTTTAAAATTCAGATTATATTTTTTTTCTTTCTAAATTGTAATTTTTATTCATCAAATTTTGTTCATGCATTTCAAAATAAATATATCTCATATCTTAAAAATTTTCAATATAATTAATTTATAACATTTATTTTCGCATTGCTCTATTATTTTCTTTGCTGGAAATAAAAAACAATGTGTCCCGCCTAAGTAAATTGTAATATCTTATTTAGATTCCTGAACTAAATTTACTGACTACAAATTTAATGACCTTCCTGTTCACAATAAATTATTAATCTCAGGAACTAAAATTTCAGATTATATATATATAATTTAAAAAAATACTGAAATCTTCAAACTTTTTTATCTTTGACACTAATTTGTTGTTTGCAGAGAGGCCCGGAGAAAGTTGAGATTTAATAAACATGTATAATTGCACTGGTACAATTTTTTTCGAATAATTGGGCCTACTTGGCCCTAAGAATCAGTTATTGGGCATATATGCAATACTTTATTTTATGAGCTTAGCTGTATGTCCTTTCAAATATTTGGTAGTGGCATTCATTTTATTTTATTTCCTCTTTTAAATTTCAACACGCGGCTTTCTACGAAACAGATATAATTAACAAAATAAGAGGGAGAAGATTAATTACTTTCTGGCATATTTAAATAATTTTAATTTATTTTGTTAGGTTAAAAGATTTGGTAGAAAAATTATGTTATGGCTCATTTTTTTAAAAATATTTGCTTTTAAAAATTAATAACATATTTTTAGATGATCAATGAGAATTTAAGTTAATAAAAAGCAGAATTTATGATAATCACTTATTTTTCTTTTACAATATGTAGTGTGTGATTTAAACTTATATATATATATATATATATATATATATATATATATATATATATATATATATATATATATATATATATATAATATTTATAAATCATTCCTCAAATTAATAACTTGATTTTGTTCTTTTTGTAATAAAAGATATATTTGTTTAAAGTCAACTATATTTATTATAATTATATTTCTACATTGAATATGATTTTGTTACAATAAATTGGTTTAAAAATTATGTCATGTAGTTTAACATTAAAAATTATTTTATGTCTATATAAAATATGGTGGTTTTTATTTTTACTCCCTGCCTTTTTCTGTTTTTGAAAAAAAATACCCATTTCTAGTTCTTAAAATGTCATAATGAGAACCAAAACAAAATATCTGGAAAAAACTAAGTTACGAGTTTAATACTTAACTTAAATAGCTTATAAGTTAATCCAATGCTTATTTATCAAAGATCTTACCATAATTAAACAAAGCTTATGAAGAAATTCAGTAAGTTAGAAGCTAAATTATTTGACATATTAAAAGTTATTATATATATATCAGTCAAATGTAGTCTAATTCGTCATTTAAGTACTATTGAATTTGACTGAAGTGTTCTATGAAAAATAACTAAGCGTGTTCTCAACCAAGAAATTTTTCACCACTTCATAGAAGATTCATTTCCTTTTCATTTTGAAGACGACATACAAGACATCAATTATAAAGTCGTTTTATCAAAGCAATCATGATTTTAGCCAGACAAAAATCTCTTAGCACTAATTGTTATTTATTTCACTTTCATTTATTATTTAGATGTAAAATGATCAATTTCACAGGTACGATGTAAGTTAAAAAAAAAAAACTAGGATTAAATATGTTTTTTTTGTCCCTTGACTTTTAGTGAATTTTGGAATTAGTCAAATTCAAAACTTTATATCAATTTAATCTTTCATTTTTCGAAATACGTGGATTTAGTCCTTTTAATATAATTTTATTAGATTTATTTGATGTTTTGTACGTATTTTAAGATTGTACTTGAGTTGTTTATATTGTTTGACACATTTTTGTTTTAATGTTAAGTCAAATAATATTAGAAAACGCATTTGAAATGTCAAATAAACTTAACAAAGTTGTATTAAAATGTCTAAATTCACCTATTTCAAGAGATGAAGGACTAAATTGGTTAAAAATTTTGAAATAGACTAAAAATTAAGGAAAAAAATAACTTAACCCAAAAAACTATCGATAACAATTAGAATAATAAATAGTGTAGTAATGGATGTTACGTATAAATTTTTTTGCAAGTACTGGTAAAAATATTAACTCTCTTTCTAAAATAAAATAAATTTATGCATTTAACTTCTATATGCGTTTTTTTTTATCTAATAACTAAAAAAATGTATAAATTGATATTAATTTACAGATAAAATCTTAATTTAATTTTTCATTTGTTACACATATAATTATTTATAACAAAAATTATTAAATAACTTCTGCCTTCCCTCCGACTTGGATTCTAATTATTCAGAAAAAAAGAAACTTGGATTTTAATTAATTAAAATACTTAAATAATTAATTTCTAGGTGGCTACGTACGTATAATGATAATGATAAAAGATATGAGATAAGATAAGATGTAATCAGCTAAGAATAATCTCATCTTCAATTTTTGATGAGGGTATATAAGCTTTCTCTTAATCTGATTTCTTTTCTTCATTTACAATAAAATAAAATAAAATGAGAAGTTTATTGAGAAAAGCAAAGTATAGCTGTTGAGAATTTGTCAATGGATGTGAATTGTAATGGAATCGTTATCTTTATCGTAGCAAAAACAAATCCTAAAAGCATGAGTAGTGTAGGAAATGTTATATTTAAATACTATTTTTGAAGTAAAATATTCAATTCTTTGTTTTAAATTTGATAGCAATTTTTTTTTTGGTCTTTTTTGAATTATTTATCTGTTAGTGCTTTAGTTTTATTCATCAAATTTGTAATTTTGGTGACAAACAAAATTATTAAAATTGACAAAATAAAAGGGCACAACTTTTATAATAAAGAATTTCCAAAATTAATAAAAGAATCAAATGTGTTAAAAGTAGGTTTTAAGCCTAATATCAGTAGTCGATGTAGGACTTCCAAAACACCTTAAGATAAACTCTAACTTAACTCTGATACCATATTAGAAGTGAACTTTAAATCTAACTCAACCTCACAAAATCGACTTATAAGGTAAAAAGTCTTATCTCTAGTCGATGTAAAACTTACAACAAAATGAAAACCTAGAAAATAACTAAGCATGAATCCTTGCTATTATTCCCATTTTTTATTGAGTCTTAACCAAGCATGTGAAGTGGGACACGTCATTCTATAGACGACAAACTGAATTTTTGTGATGTTTGACATAGATAACATTGACTTTCGTTTGTTTGCTGAATTTTTCTAATAATTCCAATACTTTAGGAGTTGACATTCGATCACGATAACAACCACAACAATTTATTTGAACATTTTATAAATGTCTTTCAAACTTGTGTGTCTATGTTGCTTGTTGGACAAAACAACATATATATATTTCTAATAACTTTTACAGAATCGGGTGAAAAATAAATTTACAAATATACTGCAAAATAGATGCAACAAATTACAAACACAAGATCAAAAGAGACATTTATATATTATCGTGATTGAGATCATAAAACTATAGAGTACTTACCTCAATAACAGACTTAAACCTACAAAAACTTCTAATCAAGAAAAATTACATCACAATCATAAGCTAAGAATTCTAATTTAAATAAGTTTACATTGAAATGTTAGTAGTCTGACGAAAAACTTAACTACTAACATACAATTCGACATAATGTCAAGTTTGATGTTAGATCTCCAAGAATAAATAAGTTATAATTATTTACAAAATCGTAAAATTTGAGTTGTTTTTCTTTTAGTCTAATATAAAATATTTAACGACGTAAAAGACTCATGATTTTTTTGTGTTGTTTTTGTTTTTTTTCCTTTTATTCATTAGTTTGTATTTATTTTTGTTTTTTGAGAAAATATCACGACATTAACCTTAATATTAAATTGTCTGAAATGAATATAATTAAGTAGAGGGAATAAACCTTCTTAACAAGACTAACGACGCGTTTATGTCATCTTATTCTCCTAATGAATAGATTAGAAGACTAGCCAGTGGAAAATTAATGGCAGGAAAAAGACCAAAGATGTACACAAAAAAAATAGATTATTTATTATTCTACCATTGTTTTGGGTCATTGTCATTCATGTGACTGATTATGACGATGTACTTATTTGATTTTCGTCAAACTATTTAACATGTCAATTCAAATTCTTTAACCAAGTTAAATGATAGTAACTAACTAATAACATATTAACAGGTTAATTGCTAATTTTGTAATTTTAGAAAACAATTGGATCTATCAAATTAAAACAAAAGAGTAAATTAATTAATAGATTACAGTTTATATTTTTTCTTATTTGAAATTATCCAATCTTAAAATGTGTTATAAGACATATATCTTACTCATCAGAATAACATTCAAGCAATCGTCTGGTAAATACTGCATAAGCCCGAAGAGGAGAGGCTGAAATTTATTAAGTTTTGAAGATTCCACATTTGCATCTATATCTTCTGCATTTGTAAAACTACTCATATTCGTTTAGAAAAAAGTTTGACCCGCGAAGTTATGTTATGACAGTGAAGAACATATGTGCAAAGTGCTGGCAGATTGTAACCAACCACTGTAGAATAGAGAAAACTATTCTTTTGACACAAACTTACTAAAAAAATTAACTTTGATTTAGATTATATCCTATCAGAACCAATGGCAGTTGGGATTATCTTAATGCTACATTCATACATGCATTCGATGATTGAAGTGGCAATTAATTAAATATGGTTGAAGCTGGTTTGAGGGCACAAGTTTCCTTCTCAGAATAATCTTCTCACACAATTTAATATTAGGTTGTATGTAATGCTTAACTGGATTTGCTTGACAAAAATGACTTGGAATGCCTATAAAAGGGAGCAAATGTTCTTGTAATCAAGCACTGCACTCACTAATTAAGAGTTAGGACAAGTGCATAGCATAAGAGTGACACAAAGGGATTAAAAACAGGATGAAGATGAGAGGTTTTCTTGTAGCATGTTTGGCACTGTTCTGTATCCTAGGGGTTTGTGAAGGTGGCGACCTTAGAAAGAAATTCTACAAGCGAACATGTTCTGAGGCCGAGGACATTGTTAGGAGCAAAATCCAGGAACATGTCTCTGCAAGGCCTGAGTTGCCTGCCAAGTTGATCAGAATGCATTTTCATGACTGTTTTGTCAGGGTAAACATTCATATAGTTCCTGCTCTTTAATAAGTTTAATTAATTACACGCCGATTGACACTGACACGACATGGTTGTAATCAACATTTCAGGGCTGTGATGGTTCGGTTTTGCTGGACTCCACTGCCAGCAACACAGCAGAGAAAGATTCCATTCCGAACTTATCTCTGTCTGGCTTCGATGTGATCGATGACATAAAAGCAGCATTGGAGGCAAAATGTCCTGGAACTGTATCCTGTGCTGACATACTTGCATTGGCTGCTAGGGATGCTGTTTCTGTCCAAGTATGCAAAACCTAATTAACCATTATATATACTACAAAACTTGCATATGCAATTTTGTGTCATGCATGTAACTGACTACTGGTAATATTTGCAGTTCAAAAAGCCTATGTGGGAAGTTCTTACCGGAAGACGAGATGGGAAAGTGTCTATTAGTGGTGAAGCCTTGGCCAATCTGCCAGCACCGTTTTTCAACCTCGCCCAACTCAGACAAAGCTTTGAGAGTAAAAAGCTTACCGTGCATGATCTGGTTGTGTTATCAGGTACATTTTTTGCGCAAAGTTGTGTTAAATGTACATAATTATGAATGACAAATTAACCTTTTAGGTATGTTTGTGTATATATAGGAGCACACACAATTGGGGTAGGTCATTGCAACTTATTCAGTAACAGGCTTTTCA
>Ga0209589_1007310_pt1 | contig 17837 bp, 10 predicted proteins | sample CowpeawhiteBW_FD_187525 | JGI IMG/M metagenome (GOLD analysis project Ga0209589, IMG submission 187525) | Root nodule microbial communities of legume samples collected from California USA - Cow pea white BW (SPAdes) (version 2) | ecosystem: Host-associated > Plants > Roots > Nodule | place: USA...
TAAACGTTTAAAATTTATCTTTAGTCCTTAATAACTATTTCATTTTATTTTTATGATAAAGTTGATAGCATAACACTAAGAACAGTAGAATAAAGTAATTTATTTAGTGTTTACAGAAAAATATTTTTATTAGGGACTCAAAAAGTTAATAAAAATACTAAGGAACAACACTAACATTTGTAACGTATCAATAGAAAAAATATAAATTTTAGTCTATATATCATAACAAAATATAAAAGTATTGTTGCTCACCTATTTAGTCTTCACCCTTCTATGTTTCGATTTTCATTATTGAAATCACTAATTTTAATGGGTTCTGCTTCCCACATTTAAGGGTTAACTAAGTTAGAAAATTTTGTTTCTGTTAAAGTTCCTTTTTAACTCTAGTACATATTTACTTTTTTAACTCGACCATTAAGTCTAAGTTCCTGCAAAAATGAGAGATATTAAAATGTGCTGACATTTTTGAATTTTACACGAACTTTTATGTTTTGGGTTTGCTTACACCCGAAGCAGAAAATGTTATGTCTCGGTTCCGTACCAACTGAAGTCTAATGCTTGTAAAAAATTTCAAAATTCCTACTCTTTTAACATTCTAAATCTGAAACTCAAATATTCTACCTGAGTTTCTTTTGAACAAAGGCATAAAGGCTTTATGGCTTCAGTTTTCCACGTACCCGAAACACATAATGTCATTTAATTCAAGAAATTTTTAAAAATATTTATTTTTGTCAAGATATATGTCTCGGTTGGTTGTATACCCGGGGTAGAATGCTAGTTAATGGCTTGGGTTAGCTAAACCAAAGCAGAAGAGTGTATTATGCAACAATTTTTGGTGGAACCAAGGCAAAATATTTGTTTTATGCCTCAGTTATAAATTGAACCGATGCAGAATCCTAAATCTAGGGATCAAAATTGGGAAATTCGACAGATCTTCATCTTCTTCACGTTTCCTTTCATGTGCGCGACGCTATTCCACGTTTCCTCTCCTTAAGCCATTGTGTGATACGCCCTCCGGCCACCATGCGTCCATTGCGTTGCTCCATCACTCCTCCAACGTTGTTGTCATCGTTGCTACTATTGAGGGAGGTTGCACACTCAAGATTGAAACCACCATTGGTTAGTGATTTTTAATTTTTTAATTTTGCAATTTTTTTATTTTGGAAGAGTTGCTCATGTTTCCTAATTGTTATAATTCTAGATAGTGTAAGAAAGTTTTTTTTTTTTTTTTTACGATTTTGATTGAGTTTGTGTATTTTAGGTGCCTTGCTATTATTGGTAAAATTTGGGTATTTTTGTCACCATTGATATAGGGCTATTGTTGCACTATTATCTAGGTACTATTGCATTGGCTGAGATTGCATTGGTTGAGATTGTGTAGTTTTTCAAAGTGCTTAGGATTGCATTCTTCGTTGTTTTTCGTGTTTCACACTCCTAAGTTCCTATTTTTATCTTCAATTTTTTTTTAATGAGTCTATAATTATTTTTTGTATGTTTGATAAGTGATTAATTATATTGATTTATTGGTTTATGGAATATTTATATTAATGCTTAAATATATTGATTTCTTTTGTTTGGTTTGAAATTATTATTGCATTGAGTGAGCCTTAGTTTCCCTTTTAAGACTCAATACAAAAATCATTTACTCCGTCCAAGATTTTTGAATAAATAATATACTTCTTTTTTTTTAAATTTATTTAAGCGAAGATAATAATAATTTCTAAGTATTGAATCTTGAATTTTTCAGTTTGACATTTTAAGAAGATTAATCATTTTTTCATAGTTTAGTACATATATATATATATATATATATATATATATATATATATATATATATATATATATATATATATATATATATATATATATGAAATGTCATGAATATTTGCCAACTATATTTTGTATTGATGTTTGTGTGCATATTTGATTGTGATTGATAATCACTTTCATTTCGTGTAACTAGAAGACCAATGCGAAATGTGGCAAAATTTTGTGAAATTTTATATATGTGTTTTAAAATTAATATGTACCGCTAAACTAAGAAAAACGAATCTTCTTGAATGGGATGAACTCACACCTTGAATACAAAAGCGATGTGCTAATTTTGTTAAAGATTAATGAAACTGTTCACACAATTTTAGTATATGTATGTATGGATCGAGATTGGATTGATTCACCACGCAACAATGTTGACATGGTTATCAAACTCGAGAGTTAACAGGTTAACTCGTTCGAGTTTACGTTTCCAGTTACCCTGAACGAGTTGACTTGGAAGCAAACTTGCTTTTAGACCAAACTCAGTAGACTCGCTGTGAACTTGGTAAAATTGGTTGAACTCACGAGTCTGCAATCGAGTTGGCGAGTCTAGAAGGATTTTTTTCCTTAAACCCAAAACGACCCAATTTTCGTGTTAGGGTTCTTGATGTTCGATGTTGCTCATCGTTGTTGCTTTTCCTTTGGTGGTCGCAATCATAGTCGAGTTCGTGGGTGATCACCGTTGTTCTGCTCGGCATGGTTGTTAGTGTTCCAATCGTTATTCCCATTTTCTTTTCTCTAGTGGAATCTTAAATCTAGGGTCGGTGGTAGGAGGCATGGGAAAACTTTCCATTTTCTATCCATTGTGTGGTAGTTTCTTTATGGAGGTTTAGGTTTTCTTATTCCATTTGGGCTTCCACAAAAGTTCAAGAAGCCCAAGAACCTTTTATTTTTTACAAAACACAATATATCTACAACTAATTAAAGTTATTATGAAAGAATAATAATATTAGAAAAATATAAAAAATAATTAAAATATAGAATATGATAAAATAATAATAATAATATTTTACTAAAAATATATAAAAATTATTTATAACATCATAGAATATTAAATTATTATATTATTTATAAATATTTTAATTTTTTTGTTTGAAGTAAACTCTTACGAGTTTACGATTCAAGTTTACTAAGCTCCCACGAGTCTATGTAAATTCTAGAGTTTTACAACCTTGGGTGTTGAGTATCAGAAAGGAGTAGAAGAATCCATACAATGTACACAACGTACTGAGGGTAGAAGTGACGATGAAGTGAATTTTAGATGTGCTTGTGTCAACCTTATCTATTTCATGGCAAATTAATACACTTCCCAACTTTTTCACGAACTGAAAATGTTGTGGATTCCACCATGGAAGATTGACTTGAAGAAGACAAATTAGAAGACATGATCTGTGATGTTGGACTGAAGCTTTTGCCCAAACTCATGTGTAAGATAATGTCTACTGATGCGCTTGGAACTTGAACAAGATGTTTCAAGATTGCAAGAATAGTTGCATACCAAGAAGGATTTGAACGCTACACTAGAAGTACAAGATGAAAAGTGACGACTTGAAATGAATGATGAGTTTGGTGGGAAGTGGCTATGAGAATTGTTCGATCTCTCAAAAGGAGCTCTGCCTATTGACAGGAACCCAGTTAATGACAAGTCAGCCATAGACAAAAAAGAACCCTGTAAGGAACAAGTTAGTCAAAGCAAAGAACAAGTTATCCACATAGATAGAAAAGAACCAGATCTATCAATCATAAAAGGAGCAAACACATTGTGGGAGGAGTTACTACACATAAGAAGCAAAGATGAAGGATAGAAGAACTAAGAAGAAGGACAAAAAAACATTTAAGTTTATGGGAGAGTTTTGTCGGATTTGGAATAAACTTAAATGAATTAGTCGTTGAAGTCTTATGGGTAATAAATAAGGATGGCAACGAGGCGGGGCAGGTATACAACTTTTGACCCATTCCTATCCCCATCGGGTAACGGGTATATTCTTATACCCATACCCATTTTTTTACTGTTTCAAATATCAATTAAATAATTTTTATAAAAAATTTTAAAAATTACATCAAAGAAATCATGATACTATCAAAATATTCAATATTAAAATAACATACTCTTTTTTCTTTTCATGATGTCAAATATTAAAAAAATATTATAGTAGTATAAATCTCAAATAATTATATAAAAGCTTAACAATTACATATTACTATAATAACCAAAATATTTATTAATTTTACAAACGATTAGTGGTTTCATTTGCATTCGATCCACCTACACATAAAAAAAATGAAAAATTAGACATGATATAATAATTGAAATTAAAAAATTTATTTAATAGAATATAAAGTATGTTCTTCATCAGATTCATTTTCACTCATGAGAACATTTTTTTCTTTTAATTTTTTAACACCTACAGACACCAAATGTAGAATATTAAATGAGAATTCATAAAATAAATACTAACAATAAATATTAATAAATTTGATTAACTTACCTAGATGGTTTGAGTTCCATATCCAACTTCTTGTACACATCAAAGCCTCTATAGTGATATGATGAAGTCGACTATGGTGAGAAGTTAATATCTAACCACCAGTACTAAAAGCAGATTCATAAGTTACAATTGTTATTGGAATAACTAAAACATCCCCTGCAATTGCTTGAAAGGTTGGAAACTTTAACCCATTTTTTTACCACCATGATAGGATATCAAATTCTTGTATAACTGGCAAATTATCTTCTTCCAAGTAATAATCCAACTCTATTTTCATAATTGTAGTTCTAGATTTTTTCTTTTTTGCCATAAACTCTAAAAATTCATTCACATCATTATCAACAACCTTTCCCAACTCCAACAATGTAGCTCTATAAGAAAAAGTTTCATTCTTTTTTTTTATTGATATTCCAAAACCAAATCATAGCACATTTGACGAATCCTACTAAGTTTTAGATCAAAATCAATACCATAGAATTTAAAAAAATAATATTCTAACATGTCCATCTTATACCTTGGATCTAAAACTAAAGAAATTGTCAATATATCATGAATAACACTCTAGTAACTTTCAAATTTCTTTAACATTTGTATTGCCATATTTTGAATGCTTGTCTCAGGAAATTTAACCCAATCATTTATTGCAAGCTTGATCTCACAAATTTTTGGGAAAAAGATGTTGGCAGTTGGGTATGTGGAGCCAGAAATGATTTTTATGATGTCATTAAACAGTTTTAGCCTTCGACAAACATCCATTGCAAATTCCCATTGCATATTAGTTGGCAAAGAAGTGTATTGAGCTTCACGTTGCTTTAACCTAAAAAACACATCCTTATAACATATGGCAATATCAAGCATCTTGTAAGTAGAATTCCATCTAGTTGTCTAGCTGTTTCCTCAAAATTTTCCACCCTTTTAGGAGTTGTTGTCTGATATGCTACATTTTCTCGAATTTTTTCCACCCCTTATTTTAGAACGGCTAACCCTTCTTTCACAATCAAATTAAGGAGTTGTTGACCCTTTCTTAATGAGTGTGTCCAACTTCAACTTATCCTTAATTTTTTCAATCATGCTATCATTTGTGCTACAATTGTCCAAAGTGATAGTAGACAATTTTGTATCAATATTCTAATTGAACAAACAATCAACTAATACATTGCAAAGTCGACCAGTTGTGTGAGGTGTGAGAACATAAATGAACCTACAAATTAAGCAATATTTTGTAAGACATATACTCTTTCTAGAGGCGCACAAAAAATTATTGAAAACTTATAAATTAAAAAAGTTGTACCTCAAAATTATATTTTGCAAGGTCCAATTGTCATCAATATAGTGAGTTATGATAGACATATACCCTTTCTTTTGATTGCTTGCAGTCCATATATCTGATGTAATTACTATTCTTCCTTTATTTGTATCTATCAACTTAATAACAACTTGTTTTTCATGTTCATAGATACCGAGCATCTCTTTCTTTATCATATTTCGTGAAGGAAGTTGAAATAATGGTTAAATTGTTGTCATGAATCTAATAAAACCAATACAGTCTACTATTGAAAATGGATAATTCATGCAATATAATCACTGTAGCAACTTCCCTCTTGGTATTTTCTTCATTATAAGCTCCACAAGCCAACTCCTTTTTCCACTTGTAATCTTAGAAAAAAGCATTTTTTATCCCCCTTTGTTAAAGCCTTCTTTTGAATACATATGTCTAGATGATGGTGCAAGTGCTTGGTTCCATTCTTTGTTTCTCCACCAAGCAGTTTCTTGCAATAGTTACATTTAGCTTTGCATTTTCCATCAACTTTTATCTTTTCATAGTGTTGCCACACAACACTTTCAACTTCCCTTTCTTAGGCTTTGCTTGTGTTGTTGAATGTATTTCATCATGTACTTTTGAAGGTGTTTGCGTAGATGGATTCAGTGGAGATTGATTGTCGTTATTGGAACTTTGAAAGGGAGTTAGTTGTTGTGAACATTGTGGTGGACTTGGTACCTGCAAATCTTGATCTCATGTGCTCATTTTCTCTAGGGTTAAATATGTTTTTGGTCCCTTAACTTTCAGTGAATTTTGAAATTAATCCATTTCGAAATTTTGGACCAATTTAGTCCTTCATCTTTTGAAATATGTCGATTTAGTCCTTTTAATTATACTTTGTTAAGTTTATTTGACATTTCAAGCGCGTTTCATAATAGTAGTTGACTTAACATTAAAGCAAAAATGTGTCAAACAATATAAACAACATAAATACAATTTTGAAATGTGTACGAAACATCAAATAAACCTAACAAAATTTGGTTATAAGGACTAAATTCATGTATTTCGAAAGATGAAGGACTAAATTTGTCTAAAGTTTCAAAATGGACTAATTCCAAAATTCAATGAAAGCTAAGGGACCAAAAACATATTTAACCCTCACCAATGCAGTAAGGGTTTTTGGCCCCGGTTGTTTTTTATATTCTGTCCGGGTTCTAGAATTGAGGCATATTAGAACGAGGCCAAAAGGGGGTGGTTTTTGGCCTTGGGTGTGAACCGAAGCCGTAGAGCTACTCTTCTACCACGGTTCTAATGTGAACCAAAGCCATTCTGTAAAAAATTTGGAGCTCTTGCAGCAGCAGTGGTCGCCGGGAGACGCGGTAGTTTTTCGTCATAGTGGTTGGCTAATCGTCGGGAGACACAAAAGTCATCACTTTGCACACATGCTGCAACAACCAAAGGTTCCAATGCAGCAACAATCACAACAAAATTCGTCAAATTTGTTGCTACCTCATTCACAACAGTCACAACCACTAGGTTCATAACAACAATTAATGCCTCAGATTCACACTCAGCCCACACAGTTGCAACAACGGTGTCTCTTTGTGACAGGGCAATGGTGTGTTTTGAACCCTAAATCTGTGAACTCCAAAGCAACACAAACGAATCAAGAATGCAAAAAAACAAAACAAAACGCGAAGGGAAACCCATTTTTCGAACTCACCAATAGAGAGCAGCGACGATTTAATCGGCGACAATGGATGGCACGACAGAGGCGACGACTCACGGCGGACGACAACTGCAGCTGGTCGGCGACGGAGTTGGACAATGGTGGTGGCAGAGAGAGCGAATAGGTTTTTGTGCCTAAATAGTTGTGAAAGACGATGAATAGTGAAAGGGTTTCACGATTTAGGAATTTAACAGGCTTTATGGCCTCAGTTCAATTAATAACCGAGGCCTAAAGTCCATTTACTGCTTCAGTCCCTAAACACCCGAGGCAAAAAATGTTGACGTTGGTGGCAATTTGGAAATTTTGCTTACTGGGTTGCCTTATAGGCTTCGGTTCTTTTGTAACCGAGTCCTAAAGTCCCTTTACTGCACCGGTTTTCAGAGACCTGAGGCAATATAGTTGAACGAAATTACAAAAATGCCACCGCCTCCTTATAGGCTTCGGTTCCACTATAACCGAGGCCTATAAGGCGAAGTAAAATGTTAAATCTGCACTAGTGCCTTTTTCTCTATAAACTAATATAGGTAACACAAAAAAAAAAATCAAACAAAGTAAAAAGGTTAATTTCTTTTATAACAAAATATAAAAGGAAAACCAACACTACTGAAAAAACTCATATTTCCTTCCAATTTTGTTTTGAATTTTTTTTTGTAAGAAATACTTATAAATTTTGTTATGAAAAAAAAATTGCTTGAAATTGCTACCAATTTTTTTGCAAAATATTTTGTAGGAAATACTTGTGAATTTTATAATTTTGTTGGAAATAATTACTCACGAAGGAATTATCTGCCAATTAAAATTCTTAGAAAAAATAGTAGGAAAAAGTCTTTTCTTGCAAATTTTTTTAACAAATTTGCAAAAAAAATTTCATGTAATATGAGAATTTTTAGTAGTGCAACAATCAAGTTTAAAAACATTTCAAGTATTTTTTATACTATTAAAAATTTATATTATACCACTTAAACGAAATAACACAAATAACAAAATTAAATTAATAATAATTCAAATTTAAACATAGATTCTTGATCTTTTGATCTTGAATTAAATTAAGGGTTTATGCAATTGAGCACTTAAAATTGAGAGTAAAACATTCTCATGAAACAAAAAATAAACAAAAAATAAAAATATCATAAAGGAGTAAAAATAGTTAAATGTGTGACCGAAATTTGATTCAATGAAATTTAATTTCCATTTGAATATAACACAAAGGGAAAAAATGTATAATTAAGATTGTGATAAAAGAAAAAGCACCTTGAAGATCTTCTTAAACCTTAAAGAACAAGCCAAACAATTTAGAAAGAGCAAGAAAAAATGTATAACAAAAGTAAAAAAACAAAAAAACAGACGAGCCACAAATTAAAAGTCAAACATTCTCATGAAAATAATCACATATAAGAAAAAAAATTACCTTAAAAATTAAATCTTGAAAATCAAGTTAAACAATTGAGAGAGGAAGAAAAATTGTATAACCAAAAATAGAGAATAAGAAATAGGTTATATATATATATATATATATATATATATATAATATACATAATATAATGTAATATAATATAATATATACATATAATATAATATAACATAATATATATATATATATATATATATTAATGATGTATATTGTAACGTCCCATTTAATAGATAAATCTAATTAAATAAAACATCGTATGAATTATAATATCAAAAGGGCATAAGACTTAAAGTATAAGGATTTTACGGTCATCCAAATATACCAACGAGAAAATAGAGGTACTACACAATGCTAGAACAAAATATAAAAGTTTGAACACATGACCAAAAGCTTGCTCTTAGAGCAAGAGATTACAACATAATAAAGGTCCTTCAAAATACGAGTCCAACATCAACCCATGACCATTTAAGTTGCAGCATCCCTATTGTCACTGCGATCACTAGGGGTTTCCATATCTACTCACACCAAGGAATTTGGTGATCATTGCAAAAAGGAAAAACCACACAAGAAGACAGCCACAAGCAAGAAAGGTAAGCTAGAGTAAAAAGGTTTTATCATACAATTAAGCATACAATTTAAACGTCAAGAACACATCAATGAATCAAGCATGTGATAGCAAAAAACAAGACTTTAAGACTCAATTTATCTGGATACATATAATCGGTCGGATTCATTGGATACTTGAACTTGTGGTTGCCTCTACTGCTCTGCAGAGCCATTGCCAATGGGTTTCACCCTACCACACACAAGGTTAGCCTTCAAACATCTAAGGCCATTATCTTGCCAAAGACCATAAGGCCTCCTACTATTCTCACCACTAGAGTCAGTCCGCTCTACGTGAGACTAACTGACTCTTTAGAGTTTCAGGATGCAATCCTTACTTGAATCCTTACATAATTATATACACTACAGCACTACCATGAAACCTTACAAAGAGATTCATGGAATTACGTCCATCACATACGACACCACCATGAGATCTCACCAAGAGGTTCATGGAATTACGTCTAACTCATACCATAGCCATGTCTCACCAACCAACCATAGATTTATCATGCATAACAATCTCATGCCAATATCCAACCAACCAACCAACCAAAAATTCATGTTTCCCATTTCATACTCAACATAGCAAAGTCTCATTCTCCTTTAATTCATACAACATACATGGCATCATACATCATGCATTTACGGTAAAACACTCTATCATACAGGCAAGCAACCACATCAGAGAACAAATCAAAACTAGAACATGAAACCTACCCCAGTCTCGCTCAAGCTAGAAGTCCTCGCTATGGCGAGAGAGGTTCTCTCACTCGGGCAAGCCCTTTTTGCCTAAGCGAGAGCTCGAGCAGTGGAACAGTGGCTTTTGCGATTTCTCGCTTGGGTGGGACCTTCTTGCCTAAGCGAGATTACTCCTCGCTCAAAATGAAGGCTCGTCATCTGAGCAATAGTTCGAGCAAAAAATCTGGGCGAGCTTCTGTTAGTCTCGCCTAGGCGAGACACGCTCGCTTGGGCGAGAATATCATTTCTCACCACTGTTCACGCGTGCAACAGTCATACATTTGTAACCAAACCACATTTATCATTATTCCAGGCAACCATAACAACACATAATCATCATACACACGAAACAAAATTAAAAATAGAGAGATATGAAGGAGCACAAAGAACCCTAGCTTCCCTTACCTTTTAGTAGAGCTAAACTTGAGGGTTTAAACATTAACGGAGGGGCACCTCAGCTCCAAGAACGAACTCAGAAACTGTAAGGTACAAACATAGGAACGAGAATGAGCCTCTAAGAACGACTTAAGATAGAACAAGACAACCAGAAAGGAAAAAGAGAAGAGGAGGGTGAAGTTTAACTTACATGGGGGAAACGCTCAACTAGCTTGGAGAGAAAGGGGACTCATTCAAACCCTAGCAGAGCTCTTTGCCTCAACAGTGGAAAGGGAAAGGTTCTTGTTATCTAAGAATGGGCAGATTGAGAGGGGTTAGGGCTGGAAAAGGCTAGGCCCTTAAACATTTAAGGCAGAATTAAAGTGTTCCTTACATATATTATATTATATATTATCTTTTATATATATATATATATATATATATATATATATATATATATATATATATTATATAATTAATTATAGATATTTTAGTAATTTAAACAGGAACGGGTATTTGGGCGAGGATATGCATATCCTCATCCCCATCCCCATTTGAAAATTTCAGGTATTACCCATACATATTTATACCCAGTCAATGTAGGGATTCCTGTCAAAACGGGAATAGGTTTGGTTGATACCCATGAACACGAGTTTATTTGCCATATTTGGTAATAAATGTATTAACCGTTGAAGTCTTATGGATAGTTAATGTATTAGCCGTTGTAGTCTTATTGGTAGTCAATGGAGTAATAAATTTGTGACAAATTTTGAGTATTTTTTTTTTTAATTACCTTTTTTTCGTATCAACTTTCCGTACGATTTTGTCTTCCCAAAATTCTAGTTATCAAGTTGCACCATTTTCACAAATATTAATCGCAATATTTCACTGAAGCAGTTTCATGCAAGGGCTCCATTTCAGATTTGACGAGAAACACAATTTTGTCCCATAAGAATCTGAATTAAAAATAGTTTGTTTAACTAAGACAAAGTTAAGTATTTCATAAATCTAACACCTGGCGTACGTTTTTTCTTGTGCGATTCAATAGCTTTTCCGTTAAAGAAACGTGCGTTGTGTATGCTGAAGACAAGACAATCGTAGAGGTTGCTATGGCTGGGTGTTGGCTTTCCATCGTGCCAACACAACTCATCGATGTGCAATGATGAACCGACATGGATGATTATTTTTAACGTAAGTTTCGAAACGAAAAACATAAGAGCATTTTAAAACCACAGTACCACATACACATACCTATGAAGATAAAATGGATATAGATTACAAATTCCAAAATATACGATATCTTATATGTGTTATATATGTATGATGATATGATAGATGATTATGATCGAAAGATGTTATGATTAGTTATGAAGGAGAAGGGTTTATGGTATAAGTTTGGTTGTGTTGTTACATTTAATGGGTAGTTGTAGAGGGTGAGGTAAACAGTGTCTTGGTTGATTTTCACGTGGAGGTTCTGGTGTTAGTCCAGTTTTGGAGTTGGAGAGTGAGGAAGTGAGTTCTGACCATAGCCTATAGCTACACACTTCCTACTTATGGGAGGGACAAATTTAATGCACCTTCTGTTAAAATTGTAACCTTTTGAATTTATTTTTTCAAGGTTCAACCTTTTGAGACTTTACCCTGGCCCCATTGTGAAGACTGTAACAGCTAAATTATTGCAATTGTGGGTGAAGCAGATGGTGTCTGCCACCCATAGCATGAAAATGGAAAGCTACATAAAAAGCCACATTGAAAAAATGGGCGTGTGCCATCACCATGGCAAAACACTGCTTAATGTTGGGAACAATGAATGGATTTTGTGTCTTTTCCTTTACTTATTATCACCTTCTTAGCAAACACCTTTCAAAGGACTCAAAAAGTGAAGTCCTTTTAAGATATCAAATTTGCTTTTATTACTTCTTCATCTATTGTTCCATTATACTTTTTCATTAATTCAAGTTATTTTTTTATCTCTTTTACAAACGATAATAAATTTATCAAGAGTATATTATATTGAATTTAACTTTATTTAATTTTCAACATCATTTTTCTTTAATTTGAAATCAAATTCATACTTTTCATTTGAATTTTTTCTATTACTATAGATAAAAAAAAAACAGTACAATAAAAAATTTCAAAAAACAATAAAGCTAGCAAGTACAAATCTGTATGTTAATATTTAAAAGAAAAAAGTACAAGATGAATTATATATGAGGCCTAAGGCAAAGGCCTTGAACCTACGAAGGGACTTTGACATATTTTTGTATGAAAAATACTTTTAACCTGAGAAACTATCGAGTTATTCGAGATTACCAAATGTGATATTCCCAATCAAAGTTGCTAACATATTTTTTTACAAGAAAATTCATAATTTACAAGAAAAAATAACAATAAATAATATTAATTTAGCTTACATTGATATGAAATTATCTCCTAAAATTTTCTGACACACAAGATATTTTTTCTATCCATTGAAAGTTAAGACACATCATAAAGCTTTATTACTTTCATCTTTTGAATGCATTTAAATTAAAATGATTATATTTATTTATTTTTAAAGTTTGAGAATCAAAATGTATCATATCAAAATTTAAAACACAAATTTTAATTTTACTTAAAAATTAAAAATTAAAAATGTATTTAATCCAAAAACTATGCGAGAGTCTCTTGCTTACCATAATTCCTTTTGTCATGTATTAAAATAGTCCACAATAGAACAAACATGATTACATTCGATTTGTTTTTTCTCCTTTGCAAAAGAAGGAGGGGTTGTTTTTTACCTTGAACCACTGGATGGATGGTTAGCTTTGAACTGAGAAAGTGGGTTCTTATTTCCCAACAACAACGAATAAAACAGAGGCAGAAACAACAACCATGATGATGGCTATGTACTTATGGGGTGGCATGATTGGGTACAAGGATCATGATAATAATGATGGTGATGATGAAATTGGACTTTGAGGTACATTAAGGTATGTGATGGTGTGCATGATTGGGGTAGCAATAATGTTCGTGATCGTGATGATGATCATGCATCAATCGGTTATGGACAAAGAAAGTGTTACGCCAGCTGCGTGTGCATGGAAATGGCATGGCACGCGGTGTACCCTACCACTGTGCTTTTCTGGTTTTGGAGTTTGTGAGAATTATTTGAGGCTCATAATCTGTGTGCTTTCGAAAGTTTAGGTCTGAAGCTTGCGATGCAAAGAATAAGATGCATGTGGTAAAGGCCAAACGCCAAAAGCTTGGGTTTGGAACTTATACGAAGACAAGGGAATCATGAGCTTCAAAACTGAGGTGGTTTTTTGTACTTCCTACTTTCTCTCTGCTCCATTTTTTTATTCTTATTATGTTCTTTGCCTTTCTTTCATCTTCTTATCCTCACACATATATTTTTTCTTTCTTTTCTTGTACTAATGCTTCACCCTCTTTCTGCTTCTCCTCCACACCTTTTTAACCTTTGTGGTGAACTATGGAACATCGATGCTATGCTATTTATCTTTTCATGTTAAACTAGGATAAAAAATATGTAAACTAAACAAAGTCTTGTTGAGAAATATTTTGATAACTAAATTTTAACAACTTTTTTTTATGATTTGATTTATCTTTTAAGTGGTTTTGAAATATAGAAAAATGAGAAAAGGGACAATGATAATTTGACAATTTTCTCTTACAATCTGAGGTGATATATTCTGAGTGATTTTGAAATGTAGAAAAATGAGAAAATGAAAATATGGGAAGTCACTTAGAAAATGTTACCTCAAATTATAAAAAAAAATTGTCAAAATTTAATTTTTAAAAAATCACTTTCTAATAAAAAATGGGAAACCACTTAATGGGAAACCACAAAATTGAGTTGTTAAAAAATTATTTTCCAAACAAAAATTAGGAAGGAGTTGCTAATTAGGGCCATCGTTTTTAGAAAAAAAAAATTAATTGTACAATAAAAAAAATATTATTTTTGTCTTTCAAAATGAACAATTTTTAAATTTCCAATTCTTTTAGAAAAAAACTAAAAATAATTAATTAATAATGTTATGAATATTGTAACACTCTAGAAAATGGCGTTTTAAAAGTGGTAGTGGTTAAAAAATAGTAAGACTCTATTTTAATATTAAAAAGTTTTAGTATAAATAGAATCGTTATAAACAAGTTTCATTATTTTAAAACACACTATCTCTCTAGAAATCATTTTTCTAGAGTTCTCTAACTTTTCTCTAGAGGTTATGTCTTTCTGGTCGTCTGATTGAAGAAACGAGACCGTAGGATTGATCATCTCGGCGAGCTCTTCAAATTGGACCGATTAGTTTCTTCGTTCGCGTAGAGCATTCTGTGGAGTTAGAAGTGTTGTCGTTTTTAAGGCATTGACATTTATAAAGTTGTCTAAGCAGGATAACAAGTAAGGGAAGCTAATTGTTTTGCTTAAATTTCGTATAGAATTATCCCTGATGACTCTGATTGCATGAATTTGTGCTTGTTTGATGCTTGGATCACTTGTTTGTCCTGAATTGGGATTTTTGGTATGAATTTTGTGGCTTTGCATGTGAAAACAGATTGGGAATATGATGTTTTCACCCAAGCGAGCAGCTCTCGCCTGAGCGAAAACACCAGAAACTCACCCATGTTATTACGCGAGGTCTCGCCTAAGCGAGCTGGTTTTGCTTGAGCAAGAGACACTCTCGTCTAAGCGAAACAGCTTAGCTTGAGCGAGAATTCGCTCAGACTTGGAGTTACCCTCTATTTGGAGCCTCGCTCAAACGAGAGTGACCCGCCTAAGCGAGATAGCCCTCTCGCCTAGACGAGATCTTCTAGCTTGAGCGAGAACCACTGCATAATTATGTTTATTTCTCTGTTTCTATTGGATGAAGCTATGTTTGAATGTTAAAATGCAAACTTAGTTATGATATGCATGAATTATTGTGACTAGTAAAATGTGTGGTGAAATTGCATGAAGTTGGAATATGAGAAGATGTGGTTGAACTAGGATTTCAAGGGAAATTCTACGGGGAATGTTTTAGTGCATGTAAGGATATAAGGACTCGGTTTTGGTTGGTATCCTGACACTCCAATAACCATTAAGGCTTATGTAGAGTATAATGGATTATGTCGTGAGGAGTAGCAGGAGGTCCTAGTCTTTGGACTCGATCAGTCTTAGACGCGAAGGGGACTTATCCTGGGAGTGGTTGGGTGATAACCCCTTGAGCCCAAACTCTGCAGAGTTTGGAAACCGTCACAGGTGCACGCCACCAAGAGATCCAATGTCGCTTACATAATCCGGATATTGAGTATAGAGTCATGTATTTGTCCTATGTTTGTGGTGGTCTATATGATTTTGGTAACAATGAGAAAGATTGCATGATTTCTGTTTATAACTGAACTGCATGATTCCTTTAATCAGATTAGCTTACCCTTGCTTTTGTGTTTCTATCTTGTGTTGTATGTTTCCTTTTGCGATGATCACCTTTTCGATGGGAGCAGATGTGGTTGTAATGTCAGAGGCACTTCTGGAGGATGAGGAGCCATCGTTTTAGGTGAGAGCTCTAATGGTGATCAGTTTAGGTATATTTTTATTAGTTTAGTGTAAGTATATAAGTGATATATTTTTATAATCATATCTTTTGTAAAACTGTATTATATTGTGTACACTGAATGATTGATTTTGGAAATATGATAAAACTCTCTAATTTTATTAGTTTTAAGCGGCTAAAAATTGGTTTAATTATTTTTTATTTTAATAAAATACTATAAAAAACAAAAAAATAAAAATAAAAAGATTCTTAGTTTTAGGAAAAAAAATGACTTTAAAATTGTGCAATCAGGAAGTTATTTTTTATTTCCAGCACGGTCCAGGAAACTTCCAAATTAATCGAGAAATATATATATTTGTTTTTCAGATTATATTATTCAAAAGGAAAAAAACAAAATAGGAAGTTTTCTTGTATGGGAGTGCAGGTAAAAAACAATGGAGGTACAGGAAGAATTGTTTTTCTTTTGTCATCAGTTTATTCACATGTTACATGGGCTTGAGGTTGGACATGACCCATAAATGTAAAATACATGTAAAATTAGGCGTAACTCAAATTTTGAGTAACCTAATTCATGATTTTTTTTTTCCTGCACTTTGTAAAAATCTTAATCCACCTCTTTTTATCCTAAAATAGTAACAGGAATGTAAAAGCTATATTCTAGAGAATTCTCATTCCAAAATAAAAGAAAGTGAATTTAAGATTAAAGATGGAGAAAGTTTGATCTATAATTTATCGTACAGTAGAGTTATATTTACAATTGTCTTCAATATTAAAATTGAATTGAAGTTCTTTTTAATTTGATCAATAATTTTAATTTCAAAGTTCTAAGCACATCGATGCATTAAATATTTAGAAGAAGTTTTTTGTCACATACATTCATATGTACAACTTATAAGAATTTGTCAGTATAAGTGTATTAAATAACTTGAAAAAGTGAAAATTACAATCACTCTAATCATAATTATTTATTAATATGTTAATTTTTAACTGTGTAAATAAAAATGAAACATTAAATAAATATCACTATAATTAATTTAAGATTCTACTAAAATAATTACAATCACTCTAATCATAATTGTTATTAATATGTTATTTTTTAATTGTATAAATAAAAATGATAAATTAAATCAATACCACTCTAATATTTTAAGATTTCTTAAATTAATTACAATCCTTATTTACTATTTCTAATTTAAATATTACATCCTGTAATTGATAACAATGTTAACTTATCATACCATCGTATTTACAAACTAATAGATCAAATAGGAAATATTTTCAAATAATTAAATTTATTTTATTTTATATGATATGATATATGCTTTATCCCATATTAATGAATGATATGTTAATGATATCGTTAAAAGATGTTATCACCAGCTTATTGAAATCGTTATATCTGCTTAAATAAATTAAATAATAAGAAAGGATGATGCACACATTTTATTCTTAATATATTCTTTAATTTCTGTAAAATTAACACTAAAATAGCTTCTCTGTTACCTCTCAAATTTTATTAATTTTTATAACTTTTAAGCCTTTTACTCTCTCACGTCTTACTTGTTTTCTTTAAATCTTTTATTTTAAATTCAAATGTCTTAAATGATATATGAAATTTAAGCAAAGTATAATACAAAAATAAGTTATATAAATAAGGTTTAATTACTCGTATAGTACCCAGTTTGAAACTAGTGTGTCAAATAGGTATCCGGTTTTAAAAAAGTGTCAATTGCATCCCAACTTTTGAAAATTGCTTTAATTAGGTCCCTTTCAGACAGAGTTGACTAACGCCATTAGTCAACATGCCACGTGTCAATCTGTGATTTTTTTTGTTTTTTTTTTAATTTTAATTTTTTTTATTTTTTTTTTAAATTTTTTTTAAATT
>Ga0209589_1007313_pt1 | contig 17831 bp, 9 predicted proteins | sample CowpeawhiteBW_FD_187525 | JGI IMG/M metagenome (GOLD analysis project Ga0209589, IMG submission 187525) | Root nodule microbial communities of legume samples collected from California USA - Cow pea white BW (SPAdes) (version 2) | ecosystem: Host-associated > Plants > Roots > Nodule | place: USA...
AAAATATATTTTTAATGTTTAAACTACATCATAATAAAATACGAAACATTAGTAAAAAAAAATATAATTTTTCTAAGCGTTTTATTTAAAATAAATAATACAGTATATTAAAAATAGGGATGTTACAATATCCAAAAACAAAGTGTTGGGTAGTGGCACATGTTGCCTAATCAGAATCAGAAAATGCCTGAATTTTAAGAGAGGTGTTGGATTTATACAAAATGCCATACTAGAGCATTTTTCAAGTAGCGAATGATCCATAAAGCCTGTTGCATATATGGTTCACGCGGAGAAGAAACAAATTGGCTGAGTTGTTGGACAACAAAACTAATATCAGGCTTGATGTTAGCTAAGTAAATTAATTGTCCAATCAGACACCGAAAGGAAGAATGATCTGGTAGAAGAGCTCCCTCGTCGGCATGAAGTTTGATAGAAGGATCAGATGGCGTTGGTGCAGGTTTAAATCCAAGCATCCTTGTCTCTGAAATGAGGTCCAAACAGTATTTCCTTTGATTCAAAACTAATCCATCAAGAGAACGAGAAACTTCAAGGCCCAAAAAATACTTGATAGGGCCAGGATCTTTAATATGAAATCTAGAATGAAGATGAGCTTTTATAGCATTCATTTCAACAATGCTATTGCCAGTGAGAACCACATCATCGACATAAACCAATAAAGCAATAATATCAGAGGAAGATCTCTTCACAAAGAGAGAGTGGTCAATAGAGCTTTGTGTATAACCAAGAAGAAGTAGCTCTAAAGTTAATTTTTGATTTCAATTACAACTGGCTTGTTTTAAACCATATAGAGACTTGTTAAGCTTACAAACAAGATTTGGCTGGGGAAGAGAAAAACCAGGTGGAGGCTTCATATAGATCTCTTCATGTAAGTCTCCATGGAGGAAAGCATTGCCAACATCCAACTGATGAATAAACTAATCACTAGCAGTGGCCAAGGCTAAAAGGATGTGGACAGTAGTAAGTTTAACAAGAGAGAAAGTTTTGAAATAATCAAGCCCCTTGGTTTGAGTAAAACCCTTAGCCACCAACCGTGCTTTAAACCTATCAACTGTGCCTTCTGGTTTATGTTTGAGTTTGTAAACCTACCGGCAACCAATTGGCTTGATGCTAGAAGCAGGAGGAACTAAAGTCCAAGCCCAGTTTTTATCAAGAGCATGTAACTCAGCATCCATATCATGTTTCCAGCAGTCATGTTGATCAGCTTCTTTGAAGGAGAAAGGTTCGGCTTTGATAGAAATATTATGATAAAAAGCAGTATGGTCATAAGAACAATTATCATAAGAAACAAATGAATGCATTGGATAAGGTGTGGAAAAAGTAGAACATGAAGTGGAAGCAGCACCACAATAATATTGATCTAAGTATCGAGACCTATTTTTCACTTTATGAGAAGTTCTAAGATCAAGATTAGTAACTTCAGCATTATCAGAAACAATACTAGTAACATGGTCTGTAATAAGGTCAGTGGCATGTGAAACAAGTAAAGCTGGAAAATCATACATGCTAATATCACAATTATGAGAATTATCAATTGAAGCAATAAAGTTATCAAATGGCAAAGAGAATGAGTAAGGAAAAATATTTTCATGAAAGATAATATTCCTAGTCACAAAAATAGACTTAGAGTGAATATCATACAAAACATATCCCTTTGTTCCAGATTTATAACCAAGGAAAACACATTTTAAGCTTCGAGAATCCAATTTAGTTCTTCTAGTATTGGTAGAACTAGCGTAAGTCAGACAACAAAAAACTTTTAGATTAGAAAAATCGGGTTTAGTAGAATAGACCAATTCATAAGGAGATTGATTACTGAGAAAAGGAATGGGTAACATATTAATTAGATGAACAACCAATTTAAGGGAATATGACTAGAAAATGTTTGGTATTTTTGCTTGAAAAAGAAGAGCACGACACATATTAAGAAGATGTTGATGTTTCCTCTCAACAATCTCGTTTTGTTGAGGAGTTGCAACATAAGAAGTTTCATGAAAAATATCCTTGCTATTATAAAAATCATTAAGAAGAAACTCTTTACCATTATCGGAACATATTTTCTTAAGCTAGCAAGAAAACTAATTTTTTGTCAAATTAATAAATTCTTGAAGAAGACATTTGTTCAGTTTTATTTTTAAGAAAAAGAATCCAAGTAAATTTGCTATAATTATCAACTATAGTCAAAAAATACTTGTATCCATCAATGGAAGAAACTGAAATTGGACCCCAAATATTAACATGGATAAGTTCAAAAAATTGAAGAGATTTACTCATGCTGGAAGAATATTTCAAACGTTTTTGTTTGGCAAAAGCACAAGCATCACAAGCAATAATAGAAGGAGAAAAAAATATCAGAATGATCAGAAACTAAAAGATGTAAAATTTTATTAGATGGATGACTAAGTTTCATATGCTACAAGTTACAAGGACTAGCATTATTAATGAGAGCAGAATATGGTAAAGAAATATTTGTGTCAGATATACTCAAGTTACATATGTCTTGAGAACTATCTAAGAGATAAAACAAGCCTTGATGTTTCCTAGCTGCTCCAATTGTTTGGAAGGTATCTGTCTACACAATAAAACAAGTATTTTGGGGAAAAAACCATAAGACAATTAGTAGAATAAAGCAATTTAGGAATAAAGATTAGTTGAATAGAAAATTCAGGAACAAAAAGGGTGTTGTGAAGGATAAGATACCCAAGACAATGGTAACCGAGAATTTAGCAATGACAGAGTTTTGGTTGGGTAATTGTATAAAAATAGGAGGAATAGGTTTGAGATTTTGAAATAAAGATTTAAAAAGACAAATATGGTCAGTAGCACCACTATCTAAATCCAAGAAGAAAAGGGAAAAACAAAACCTGTGGGTTTGGTAGTACATTAATGAACAACAGTAGCTGTGGAAGAAGAATCATTTTAAGATTGCTGGATCAAGGTGAGAAGAGCTTCATACTGCTCTCTAGAGAAACCAAACTAAACTTCAGCTTTGTCATCCTTCTCGCCACGAAGATTAGTAGTAGAGGAGATGGTATCAACGACTTTAGTGTGTAGGTTAGAACCTTGAGGCATATCATGCTTAATCCAACAGAAATCAAAGGTATGATTGGTTCGGTGACAATGGTCATAATATCTAGGATTGCAGCCACCAGACCGAGGAAAGCATCCTCGTCCACGATTACTAGAGAAACCACAATGAAATTTTTTACCATGTCCCTCGTGAAAGGCAAGATTGGTCGTAGAATCTTGAGAATTAGAATGAAAAGTAGCCTTAAATTCACGTTTTTGTTGAAGAATCAAAGAGAAAGTTTTCACTAGAGTAGACATAGGCTCCATAAGCATAATTTGGGACCGAACTTGAGAGAGTTCATCCTTCATGCCAAAATCGGAAGGCGATTTAAATATGATACTATGTTAGAAGTGGGCTTGAAGTCTAACTCAACCTCACAAAATCGGCTTGTAAGGTGAGGTTTGCACCTCACTTATATATTATGAAATTACCTTAGCTCTAGTCGATGCGGGACTTCCAACACACCCCCTCGCGTCGAGGTATATACATCTTGTGCGTGGGATTAGAAATTAATGGGTGGTCCATTAGCGGCCCGATAACGTGTGGAACAAAATGTCCAAGAAATTTTGCTAGGATAGGCTTTAACTTGGCTCTGATACCATGTTAGATATATATATATATATATATATATATATATATATATATATATATATATATATATATATAAGCCATGAGAGAAAGAAGAAATGATGCATATACAAAAACGCCCAAGAAATGTTTAGTGAAAAACAACTCAAAAAGAGTTTGTTTGCTCTTGATTTATTAGAACTTTTGTTCAATATATAGAGTATAATGTCTCATCATATAAAGAGAAAAGTAAAACCTAATAAAACATAATATTTGATAATAATAAAAGAGAATCAATATATGATATCTCTATCAATATAAATAAAAGCTAGAGATATATAATATCTTTATCAGTGTAGAGCTAAAAATAGTTGTCATGACTCATAGCTTGGAATTCCGGGTAAGGAGAGCTAACTTGTTTGACTGAAATTTCTTTGTGGTTGTTCATATGTATGATAATACTTCCATGGTTGGGGTGTTCATAAGGGTTTTGGAAAAATTTGTGGTTGGGAATGACTCCTATTTTCGTTTTCTAAATTTAGTGCAAGTTGAGATATGAATATGGAATGTGTAATCCCATGGAATTGCTTTTGAATATTGGGTATGAACCAATTGAGATTGCCATGTGTTGTAATCTTGTAAACGAAAGAATGATGGTTAATGTATGAATTAGAGATACGAATTCGTTGTTATTTTGGTGAATGTATGGTATGTATGGTTTCTTCTTTAATTGAATTTCATTATTTCTCATATTATTTTGTAAAGCTAAATCTATAATAATAAAAGTGAATAACGTGTAAAGTTGAAATTTGTTATATTACTATTTTTTATTATTATGATTATTATTTTTTATTTTATTATTATTATTATTATTATTATTATTATTATTTTATTATTATTTTATTTTATTTTACTATTATTATTTTTTATTTTATTATTATTATTATTATTATTTTATTTTATTTTACTATTATTATTTTTTATTTTATTTTATTATTTATTATTATTACTATTTTATTATTATTGGCTTACCTTATTTTATTATTACTATTATTATTTCATTACTATTGTTTTATTTTATTTTATTATTATTTTATTTTTATTGTTATTTTTTATTTATTTTATTATTATTTTATTTATTTATTATTTTTATTTTTATTATTGTTATTATTATTATTATGAATATTATTATTATTATTATTTTATTATTATTACTATCATTATTATTATTGCCCATGCGACATTTTGGGCAATGGTTGTGAGTTTTTCTTGATTTGTATATTGTTTTGTTGTACAGGATTGTGTGTTGGGTATAACAGTTTTTGTTGATGATTTTATCTGAATTTATTATGATTCTTCGGGATGTATAAAGGTAAGGGTATGATGTTCATATGTTGACATACATGTAACGATGAGGCATTGATGTGCCTTGTGGTTATTGATCATGAATGAGAATATTCATGTGTTTGTGTTTATATGTATGAGCACAAGGAGGTGGGTCATATGTGGTTATGAAGGTTACACAATGTAACTCTACACAATTGTTTGGATGTGGACTTCTACGGGGCTCTCAATAAAGAATAATGGAAAGGTACACTTGGCTGGTGCTCACGAGATGAATAATGGGAAATGGTACACTTCACCGAGGATCTTGATATAAGTAATGGGAAGGTACACTTGGTCGGGGTTCACGTGATGAGTAATTGAAAGTGGTATGCTTCGTCAGGGCTCTTGATATGAGTAATGGGAAGGTACACTTGGTCGGGGCTCACGTGATGAGTAATGGGAAGTGGTACGCTTCGTCGGGGTTCATGACATGAGTAATGGGAAGTTGCATACATTGTCGGGGCTCGGTACGAGAGTAATAGAAAATGGCATCATGAGTAGTCTCATGTGCGAGAGTTATTATTCATCTTCTATTGATGTTGATTTGCATACTCTATAATTGGCTTGGCATATTCATGATGGTGTATGCATGCACATGTTCAAGTTCATGATTGAATTGATATCCTTATTGGTTTAAGGATTTGTTATGGATTGATGTGTTATGCAATGTGATGTTCATTATGTGAGATGATGTGAATTAATCGTGATTAATTGTGTGATGTTGGTTCACCCTTTCTTTTGTTTGTATTTGTGTGATGAACGTATAACTTGTGTTATGCGAGAGTAGAGGATGATACAAGTGCTATTGGCGAGGAGTAGAGACATGTGGGAAAAGCTTTGGGATTTTTCTTTTGACACGATTTACAAAAGATTTTGAGATGTTTTTGTTGCTTTGGTTTTCCATGAATAATTTTTAGGTTTACATTTAAAATATTAACCATGGAGGTTAATTATTAATTATTTATGCATGGATTTTATTTGTATGAAATTGGTAGGTACTGTGTTATAAAGTTTTGAATGTTCCTAGTTTAATAGGATGGTATCAAAAAATCTTATTGGATGTTTTATTTGAAAATAATTGTTACTAGTGGCATCTTAGACGAGATGTTACAATCTGCGCCTAGAAAAACTTTGTGCAAGGGCTTTGGGACTATTCTAAAGAACTTGAATTCTCCTAAACATATTGTCTACACTTTCTCCATCCTTCATGGTGAAGGATTTATATTGGCATGTGAGAGTCACAATCTTCCTTAGTTGAGCATATTTGTTTCCCTCATAGTTTACTATTAAAGAATCTCATATTTCCCTCATAGGATGTCAAAGTGAGTCAACCCGACTCGACCCACCACGAGTTAATGGGTTGTCTCACTTCAAGATGTTTTATTCTTTCAACTTATTTTATATATTTGTTATAATACATTAAAGTGGATTAAATCGAATCATTTTTTTTATAATAGTACAATCAACCTGTTATTTCACCAAATATTATTATAATGATAGTAGTTGAAAATTAAAGTGTCAACCTACATAACTTAGCAAACAAATAGTTAAACATCCAAATTGTTCAAATATTATTGAACAATATTCTAGTGTTTAAAAAAATCAAATTGTCAATCTACATAATTAGAAGTAATAAATAACTATAATAAAAATTTTATGAAAAAATTGTAAGAAAACTAATAACGGATTGTTGGTGGGAGGTTATGGGTCGGGGCAACCCACCTTCAACCCAACTTGAATGTGTTTAACTCATAGGTTAAATAAGTTTGGTTCAATTTGACACATTTAAAATAACTAAATGCTTTCTAACCCAACTTGACTCCAACATGTGGTGAGTCGGGTTGGCTCACGAGTTGAAACTAATTTTGACATCTGTACACAATACTACGTCTAGTTCTTGACCAACCATTGAAGTTTCACTAGGAAAACTCACATTGTAAAGTACACATAAGTATTATTTCTCAAGTCACTTCTAACTCAAATAAGTATTATTTTTCAAGCTACTCTTGGATCAACGCGAGTATTCTTTCAGCATCCAACCTCTCTTGGTTAACTTCGTTCAAGTATTCTTTTGCAAAGTCACCTATGGTTTAACTAAGTATTCTTTTGACAAATAACTCCTAGCTTATATAGACACAAGGTTTTAGTGATCAATAAATCACAATTTCAACTCACTAAAGAGGGTAGTGCCTTTTGACGTATATAATGATTAAGCTTTCTCAACTTGATAGAGGACAATTCTAAGATTCCATACAAGAAGAACTTGAAGATGAATCTTTACAATTTAAAGGACCTATAACAAGGGCAAGGAGCAAGAGATTGGAAGATTAAATCTATTCAAGGCTCATGATGCTACAAGCAATAAGAAATTCAAAGGACATGAAGATCATGACTTGGAGCACATTTGAAGGATAATTTTTAGGAAAATTAGTTTATGTTTTTAGACTTTGTGTTTTCTTTTAGAAATTAGTTATGTTCTATGTTTTCGGGCTTTGGGCTTTCTTTTATAAGTTAGCTTATGTTTTTATGTTTTCGGGCTTGGGCCTTCTCGTAGAGTTCTCATGTTTTCTTAAACTTATGTGCCTATATGTAGAGGTACCAAAAACTAATGTAGACACTTTTAGTTATATATTGAATTGATTTCATTAAAGAGAGGATTCTCTTTGTTCTTGGCTTAGACCTCTGGTTCTTATCAAAGATTACATCTTTGTGGCGAATCTTCACTTGACTTATCAATCTGCTATATTGTGGCATCCTCCATCTTTGTCTTATCATGCGTTCTTCTCTTATTTATTCTCATTGTGTTTTCTTGGAAGATTCAAATTTAAAAAGGATCATACTCTTTCCTGGATAGGATCGTATCACAACTACTTTTCCAATACGAACACAAATATTGTTCTTACAAAGCTTTAGGACATAAATTTTTTTAGCACATTGTTTTTCACTAGTAAAATTATCACTCTTGTTCTTTTTTTTTTCATCTTCTAAAAGAGTCTTTGCATAAGCTTAAGAAGGTATGACTATATTAAATCCTTTTTTGCCCATTGAGTAGATTTTAACTCACTTTAATGTCTTTTTTTTTCTTGTTATCATCTGTCAAACTTTGACGTAGAGAAGAGTTGAATGCATTGCATACAACATTAAATTCTATTCTCCTTTTTATAAAACTTCTCTAATAGCTAGAAATACTTATCTTCCTAGATTGCAAAGTTTTTTACTTCTTTAAGTGATAAAAGGACACACTGTACTAGAAGATAAATAGGCTAGAGTTGACTTTATGTGTCAGATAAAGTTGGAAAAAGATTCAACTTTAGCTCAAATCATAAGATATATTTGCATAATGCTTTGAACTTGGGTGTGAATCTCTTGATGACAAAAGATGAAGACATTATCTTAATATTTAGACTTAAGCTTTAGAATATTCTTCATGTGTGTTAGATTGAAGTCTTGGTTTGTACTTATCGTTTGATTAATATTCAATTACTTATTAGACGAAGTAGAACATGACATAGTACTTTATCATTTATCAGAAGATGCAATGCACTCACTGTCTAATTCAACATCTGCCAAAAGTAGTTGCTTCATGTTGTTCAAGCTTTAAACTTGTTGTGTATAAACATTAATCAAAACATTGAAGGTGTTATATGTTTGCTCTAACAATGAGCATTAAAAGCCCTTATATATCGAATGTGAATTGTACTTATGTTTAAACAAATTTCAATATTCAATTCCCTTGTATTTGATACTTCTTTGATTGTTTATTGGACTAATATGATAAATGAATTCAATTTTTTCTTCTCAATCATTTATAGGAGTTTGGGATTTTTTACAACATGATACAAACTTATATTTTAGTTTACAATTATTTAGACATCATTGCAAGGAAGTTAAAGTTTGCAATGCACTTTCATTAGATGAGGTGGAAACATGTATAGTCGGTAACTTATGTAACATGGATGTAAGTAGGAATATCATCATAAAAAAAAACTTTTATGGTGAATTCACAAGGCTCTATAAAACACATATTGTCTTTATTAAGTTGTCATAGTCATTGATTTTTCCAATTTCAAAGGATGATTCTAAGAAAAGACTTCCACAATGTTCTAGTCTATGTAAAATATTTCATATTTCTTTCGGCTTATTTATTACATTTAGAATTCAACAACATGATATTGAGCTCGGTAACATAATCGATGCATGAAGGCTATTTCAACATTTTTTTGTTAATCTAAGTCGAGATACATCTTTGTCAATTTAATGAAGATTAAGAGATTCAATGTGAATGTTTATGTTATTTAAAAAAAAATATTAAATGTTTAGATTTTACTGGTTATTAACTTAATTTAAAATTAGTTGTAATTTCCTTTCATTTCAAAGATCTTTTCTTCGCTATTAATGTCATGTAATAATGTACCTACCTGATGTGATCCCAACAAGGCTTATAGCTTATCTGACCCAATAGATGATATGATCCAATAAAGCCCAATTAGTCTCATCTCCAAAGAGGTTATAAGATATTCTAAAATACATTTATTAGGGGAGATATTAACATACTAGCAAATCTCGCCAGTAATCGATTGCGTCTTGATACTGGAATATCTACAGGATATTTGGTATATATGGTAAGGTGTCACTTTATGATCATTGTTATTATTTATTTAAGATAAGTTGTTATTTCACTAATATTGATGAATATCACATTATCTGTTTTATCACACGGGTCCAAGGCAAAAAAGGTACTATAAATAAACCTGGTATCCCCCAAGGAATACTCGCTCTAATTCATACTGTCACATACTCATACTCTCTCTTATACAAGATCCTAATTCTCTTACTGACTTAAGCGTCAGAGATTCTTTTGCAAGTGGATCTTCCCCTGCGTCTCAACCTTTAGAAGCATCTCATCAAGGTTTTTTGAAGCCATTCAGATATTGTCACATATCCGAAGGACCACCTCAAGATCCCAGTAAGAACATTTGGTATTATGGGGCCTAGTAAAATTTTGCCCCGACCTCACACTTCTACGGTCACTACTAGGATCTAAGCTCAACTCTCGCACGAGATGGAATCAAAACCAGTGACAACTTTACAAGGTAAGATCCAAAATTAGATCTAGAAGAATGAACGACAACACAGACGTCATGACAACAAAATCACCACCTTGTGAGCACAACAATAGGTTGACCTTCAAGTGCTGAACCAAAAGTTAGTCACCTTAGAGGAGGCAAAATCTCCCCCACCTCCTCGGAGGGAACTTTCACTCATTGTGTGCAATTGGCACTCCTCTACCAACGATGAGTCTCCTCCATGCAGGTAGCCTAGGAGGGTCGATTCATTCACGTCTATAAGCCAACGACCATCTCCGTTACTAGGCAAACTAGAGCCCAGAACACAAAAACAAGTCCCCTAGGAACTGCAACCGGTCTTCCCAACACCGACCTTGGAGGGAGCATAGTAGGTTGGCCTAGTGCAAAAAGGGACAAAGTCAAGTCCTCGCAGCCCCCACAAAGTCGGAGTGTCTTCGGAGTCCCAAAACACTACTGAACATCACCATTAGAGGATGAGTTGTGGAGCACGCTAAGTTGACAGGTCACCCCAATTGCATTCTACTTACATGGACAAGGCCGACCTCTCATACGCCGTCGAACGTGGAAAATTTCCACCCCTTCACGAAGGCAGTGGTGCGAGCTAGCATCCCGATAGGGATAACCATCAACATCTAGAAGTGCAACAGAACCATCGACCTAGCCATACATATGAAAGCTTATTTGATCCAGGTCAGCATACACACTCAAGGTAAAAGGGCTTTTTACAGGTTGTTTCCTACCACCTTGGATGGACAAGCTCTGGACTGGTATTACACGCTACCCCATACTCAGTAGACTTTTTCGAAGCCTTGAGCTACATGTTCCGAGCATAGTTTACGGATCAAAAGATGGTGCCAACAACTTCGATTGCCCTAAAGTACATAGAGTAGGGAGAAAATGAAATGCTTGAGCACTCCATGGAAAATTTCACCAGCGTGACCGCCACCACCCTAGACACTACCCCATCTATGGTCATACACTTCCTGATATATGGTCCCCAAACCCTTGCCCCTACAGTAAACTAGGTACAATAGCCTACTCTACAACCTCAACCATAATTATTTATTCGTATCCAAGTCATCCAGCCCCAAGCCAACCTGACTCAGGCAAGAGGAAGTGTTCACACCATCGTAGTAGGCTTCGCCAGTAAAGGAAGCTCACGATCCACTTAGAAGCGATACTTGAAGAGCATCAACTAAGTAAGTCAGTTCCCGCAATGCCTACCCTCCATCACATTCTTTGACGAGGATTTCTTCGTGGATGACCCGGACCAAAATAACACAGTGGTTGTCACAACCATCGCCAATTGGAGAGTCCACAAGATCCTTATTAACCAGGGAAGCTCAACGGACATCGTATTCTGGCATGCTTTCTAAGAAGTTGGAAGTCCCAACCAACCTCATCCAGTCATACCCGGGACCACTACTCGGCTTCACAAGAGAAAGGATTCATACCAAAGGTTATATTGATTTGTTGATGACCTTTGGCACACCAAAATGATTGCGTCAGTATGATTGCGTCTTGATACTAAAATATCTACAAGATATTTGGTATATCTGGTAAGGTGTCACATTATGATTATTGTTATTATTAATTTAAGGTAATTTGTTATTTCACTGATATTAGTTAATATCACATTACATGTTTTATCACACGGGTCCAAGGCCCAAAAGGTACTATAAATACACCTAGTATCCTCCAAGGAATACTTACTCTATTTCATACTCTCTCTTATACAATATCTTAATTCTCTCATTGACTTAAACGTCGAAGAGTCTTTTGTAGTGGATCTTCCCCTGTATCTCAATCCCTGAAAGCATCTCATCAAGGTCTATATAAACTATTCAGATCTTGCCACCTATCCATAGCATCGCCTCAAGATCCTGGCAAGAACAAATAACAATAAATAAAAGTTACAAATAATTACTTTTTAAAGCTAGACGTTATCTTCCACATCTAAAATTTACTCATAGTATATATAACAACTTGAATACAAAATAGAAATGTGAACCACACATCGGAAACAACAAACAAAACATAATACAAACCCAATATTACAGTATTGCAAATACCTTAAAATGACACAAAGAACATGGTGTAGAACCTCAAAAACCGCTTTAAAGCAGAAAATAAAATTGTGATTAGGTGAAACCTCAAAAATTGCGAAAGAGGCTTAAAGCTTATGGCTTAGGGCTTGGGGTTTAGGGGCCTGACCCATCGAGCTGACCCGTAGACCCGTAAAAGTACGAATATAAATATGATTGTAATGTTGAATTATTAATTTATTATCCAACTCTCCAAAGTCTTTGTTTAATTTTGTAAACTTCTTAAAAAATTTCAATTTTTTGAACATTGAATATGAATCATAATTTTTTTTTAAAAAAATAGGCTGGCAAGCGACCCGCACTTATGCGGTGCTGGCCAAACTTTTCAGCCCGCAATGAAAATGCGTGACAGGGCGGGCTAGCCCGCATTGTGCGGGCCAAGTGCGGGCTAACCCTGCCCGTATTGCCACCCCTAAGAAAAAGGAACTTACAGCAAGAATTTGGGATGACAAATAAACTCGCTCTCGTGGATATTATCTAAACTTGTCCCCATTTTGACAGGAAATTCCCGCATTGATTGGGTATGGGGAATTCCCGACTTTTTCAACTAGGGATGAGGATGGGTATGAGGATGTATATACTTGTCACGTCCCTGTCCCTATTTAAATTATTAAAATATTCATAGTCAATTAAGTAACCTTTTATATATATATATATATATATATATATATATATATATATATATATATATATATATATTACACACTTTATATTTTTATTTTTTCTAATTCTTTAGTTTTTTCATTAAATTCATTCGCATCTCCAATATATTTTTCATCTTATCACAACCTTTATACAGTTATGTTCAATTGATGTATGCCAATTAAATATTTTGTATGTCTCACATTTGAATATTTCTATTCCTTTTAAATATTTTTCTTTATTATATATTTTCCTTTCACATAAAAATGTTTAACACTCTAAATTTAAGTGTTCAATAACATAAACCTTTCATTTGTTAGATAATATAAAAAAAATTATCTTCCTTACTCTATTATTATAAATTTTTGTTTCATTTTAAGAACTCTTTTGTTTCGCTAAAATAATTTTCGTTATTTTTCAACAATTGACTATGTTGATGTTTGAAAAGTTTTATTAGATCCTTAAGGTATTTTTCATTTTATCATACCTTTAATTATATTTTTTTTTCTTTGTGCGATTTCATTAAATAGTCTCTCAATTTGTTTGAAAAGTTTTAATTAAATATTTTTATTTGTTGTTTATTTTTTTCATGTAGAATAGTATTTTGATATATTTTAAATAATTATTTTTTATTTTATAGCTCATTACCATACTATAATTTTGTCACTATAATTGTATAAATAAATTTTATTTACTGTAATATAAAACTTAAATGTAATTGTGATGAATTTTTTTATTACCATTCAACATGTATTGAAGTTCAAAAGATACAAGATCTATGTTAAAATTTTATTATTATTACAATTTTTAATAGTGTATAAAAAAGAGATTCATTAGATGGATTTTTTTTTTTTGTGGAAGATGGGACAAAAGTTTGACACCTGTTGGGTTTGGGTATGGGGATGAGATGAATTTTTTTTTGTGTGGAAATAGGTATGGGATAGCGAAACTCATCCTCGCTCTGTTGTCATCCCTAGCAAGAATCCATTCTCAATCATAAAATTTGCGAAAGAGGCTTAGAGCTTAAGGCTTAGGGTTTAGGAAAGAGAAACTTTTGCAATAATCCTTATCCTTCAGAGCTCTTGATACCATTTAGAAATAACGAAATATACGAAGAAGATGATTGTGCAATATTGATTGTGTATAAAATGTTACAAGAGGTGTGTTATATATACACACAAAGCTAACCCTAGAAGCCACACGTAAATAGGCCTAAAACATGAGCTTATGCTAACCATAGGGATATAAGAGAATTTTGTTATTTCAAAATTGAAAATTAAGATATATATTTGAAAAATACATTAAGATATCAAAAATATTTTTGGTTAAAAACACTTATTTACTTTTAATATCATTAGTAGGGATGTCAACGTGGCAGGTAGGGTACGAGTAGTAGTTCCCCCGTACCCTACTCGCTGGATAAATATATGCCCCATACTCGTATTTATATTCGTGCATATATCCGTTATATAGGTACCCGCATATTTTTTTAATATCCACGGATATGCACGGGTACCCACGGATATTTGCAGAAAGAAAATTTTAATATTTAACAACAAATTTTAATTATAAATTCAAATAAAAATATAATGCATAACATTTATAAATTTCAAACAAAGTGCAAATAACTCATTTAAATAGTATTAAATGATAGTTTACAAATAAATGGAGATTTTTTAAAACCAATTGATAAAAGAATAACTCTTTCAAAATCAATGTGTTAATATTTTAATCATTTTTAAAATTTTTCTTTTGAATTTAAATTTGAGTATAGCGAGTACGAGTATCCACCGGTACAGATACTATAATACCCGTATCCGCCCTATTAACATACAAGTATAAAAAAATTACCCGTATCCATTATCCGCGGATATCCATTTTCAATATCCCTAATCATTAGTTGAATTTGTTTATACTATTTTTTTAAAGTAACATCATATCTTTTTTTAATAATAAGACTATGAACAGGTTAGCTAATTCATGTTAACTTTGGTGTCAGTAAAGGAACAAGAGTACTTAAGTTCATATACACATTTGCCAATTTGATGAAAATCACGAGATTCAAAGTAAGCTTTTATGTTATAGTTAGTAAAAGAAAAATATAAAGTGTTCAGATATTACAAGCTTTTGCCAATTTAATGAAAATCACGAGATTCAATGTAAAATCTTATTACAGTTTTAAAAAAATAAGTATTAGGTATTACAAGTTCAACTTGAAGGTGTAAATTTGCTTAAAGACATTTCCTTTAGCCTGGCAATTAGGGAGACATTGTCTTACACATCTAGAATTTACATCCCCAATTTTATGCACTAAAAACTTTGAATGAAAATATATCCATTTTAAACAAATCTGGTCTACAAATAATTTTTTAAAACCTTCAAAGAAAATCGATGTCTTAGAATTGGACATGTTTAGCGATTTTCGAAAATCTGTTATGACAGCGCCATAGTGAAAATTGGTGACGGTTTAATTGTTTGCCCTCATTTCGGCATCCTGCCATTGCAAGTCTTTTTCTTTCTCTCAAATTATTTTTGCTAAGTGCTAGTTGCATTCTTAATCTTATTCTTCTTTTCCAATTTCATTATAATAATTTTTAAAAAAATATAACTCTTTTCATCAACAATAATGCAAATTCTTGACCCCAATGCTTCAGCCATAACCATTTATGATTTTCGTTAGAATTTTGGAGTCCCCTTTCTCCGTAATAACAAGCAAGACTACTCACAATTTTTATGTTTACATCATTCCTATCCCACCATAAGACCACATCTTTTATATAAGATGGTTGTATGTCTTCAATCATCCCCAGAATTTAAAGAATCTTTTGTCTAAAAAATTTTATTTTGCTCCAAATAGTCCATGAAAAGAAAATTTTACGTTTATATATATATGTATATATATGAAGTAGAGAGATGCAAGTTTGAATGGATTATTCCTTATATTGAATTTCATTTCTCCCTTTCAGACTTCTTAAATTTCAAGAACACTCTTTAAGCGGTGTCACATGTATTCCTCCCAAATCCTATTTTTCGAAACAAATATTTGAGTAGATACTATCAGGAAAACATATTATTCTCGGGACAAATCAGGAAAACAGATAGTTCTTTTATCAGAAGTAAAAGAGGAAAACATTTTTATCACAAGAAAAAGAGAATCCAATCCAACTGAGAAGGCATTCGAAAAATTCCAAAATTCAATTCAATCCTTCACACTAGACTAAACCAAAGAAGAGCACAGTAGATTAAATCCTAAGGCCAATCCATCAAAAACGGATGTAATCGAAAAAAAAAAACTAAAACCAACCGGTACGGTTAAAATCAAGCTGTGAGAACAACCGCGCCTCCAGCCTCCTTGATTTTCTTCTCGGCAATCTTGGAGACAAGCTTGGCCTTGACGACAAGGGGTTGGTTCTCCGGCAGAACGCCCTTTCCCAAAAGCTTGAAGTAGCCGAACTGCGTGACGTCAATGAGAGGCGCTTTGTTGTCCTTGGAAGCCTGGTCCTTGACTTGCTGAGGGACGAGGGACCAGAGCTTGTCGATGTTAAGAATGGGGCAATGGAACTTGTTGCGGAGCTTGTGGAAGTACCGCATTCCGACCTTCCCGAAGTAACCTGGATGGTACTTGTCGAAGAGGATCCGGTGGTGGTGCATGCCACCGGCGTTACCTCGCCCTCCGGGATGCTTCCGGTGCTTCCCTATGCGTCCGTGGCCGGCGCTCACGTGACCCCTCTTCTTCCTGTTTTTCTTGAACCGCGTCGTCATCTTCTCTCTTCTTCTCACACACAACCACTCACCTCCTGCGTTGAGCCCTTGCAGCACCGGAAAAACTAAATTAGGGTTTTCCAATTTATATCTCAAGCTTCTTCTGCTTCGGTTATGTTTTCACCCTCACAGCCCAGGCCCAATAGAAAAAACGCCTTTTTTTTTGTTGCTAAACAAGCTTGGAGTTTCAGTTTCCATATCCTTCTGCTATTTACACCGTCGCATTATTTTTTATATTCTCATCCCAATTTGTTCCTACTATAAATATAAAATAATAAAATATTAAATATCGGTGATAATTTTTTCGACGTATACAATTTCTTTTCAATCTTATATTTTAGTATCTACATCTTTTTATTTAAATAATTATTCAAAATAAAAAATATACATTTCTCACTTTTACCTTTTAGTAATTATTTTTTCATTCAAATAATTATTCATAATAAACACGATAAAAAAATTACTTATAATTAAATCATAAAAATTAAATATTTTTATGAATATATTTTTATAAGAAGTATTTTATAGTTTATATATTTTTTATTTTAATAATTAAAAATCATTTTATAGTTTAATAAAACTTTTGTTACAACAAAAGAAAAAATAGACACATGCGCGTAACGCATATACTTCTATTAGTAAATAAGAAAAAAAATATATAATACAAATATTTTCTTTTAGGTTTTGTGCTTGTGAAATCCTATTTTATTTTATAAGTTAGGCCAAACCAAGTGGTAAGGTCCAAATCATCCCATTAGCTTTTCCCAATTTCAAAAAACTTTTAAGTATTCTTTCCATTTCTTTTTGCTTTCCCTTCACGTTTCTCTTCAACTCATAACACACTAGTGTAAAATAAGCTTTTTATACCGGTTAAAAAAGGCTTTTTATACCGGTTCTAGTATCAGTATAGATGCAGGTAGTATAGAAAGTTTGATCTTTCTACATCGGTTCCATAACAGGTATAAAAAAATTATTTTTTATACCATTTCTAAAACCGGTATAGAAAGTCCTCTTGGAAATGGAAGGTTTTGTAAGAAAAAATGACTTACTATACCGATTATATTTCCAACCGGTATAAAAAGTTACACATTTTACACCAAGTATGACCTCAACCGGTATAAAAAGTGATTTATTATTTTTTTTTGAAACATTCGTTTATGCTTCTTACCTCATAGCAAACCTGTATATAATTAC
>Ga0209589_1007314_pt1 | contig 17828 bp, 16 predicted proteins | sample CowpeawhiteBW_FD_187525 | JGI IMG/M metagenome (GOLD analysis project Ga0209589, IMG submission 187525) | Root nodule microbial communities of legume samples collected from California USA - Cow pea white BW (SPAdes) (version 2) | ecosystem: Host-associated > Plants > Roots > Nodule | place: USA...
AAGATCAAAACTTTATTTATAGTCATGGAAGCGCTTTAAGACCATCACAGAACCTCTTTTACTTTAGCCATTTGAAAAATTAGACCAACGCCCACTTTCAACAACCATATAAAGAAAATATTACGTACTCTAACAACTAAGAAATCCTTTTCAAATTACATGTTTTTAAAAACGTTACATATTAACTTTACTTTTTATTTTAAAAGCAATACACTGCGTCTCTTTTTCTGCTTTTAAGTGTTAAAAGCATAAGAATTGCATTCTCTTTTGGCATTACAGATAAATCTTTAAATGAAAATCTTTAAAAGAAATCATTCTAATTATTTCTATTGACTTTGAACTCTAGCTATTAGAGTGGGAGAGCCCAAGTCCTTATAAGGCCTCCTCTTTGAGGTGACCTCCCCGATGTGGGACTCATTACATTACCACCCCCTTCGAAAGCCGACGTCCCGGCGGCTCTCACCACCATGACGGGCATCTAGCCCCGGCGGGTCTACAACCACCGGTTGGCCGGCTCTCAATGAAAGCACCATTTGTAATGAGCATAAGTCATTGGGAGAACCACACCCCAAAAGCTAGCTATTAGAGTGGGAGAGCCCAAGTCCTTATAAGGCCTCCTCTTTGAGGTGACCTCCCCGATGTGGGACTCATTACAGTGGCTGGTGTATGTCTAAACTCGTGAAAAAACATGAACGTTGTATTTTTTTTCTACTTGAATGGTCATGATGATTGATGAGTGCGCATTATCACTGTTTGTTTATGCTTATGCTCGCTAAAATACGAGAAAAGAAACGAATGGGTGGTGAGATAGATGGTCCCATGTACAAGCTGAAATTATGAAGAAAAACCGGTGGAAAATGGTTTTTAATGCTTTGCTCTTATGTTCATTGTACATACACAGATATGATATGATTTCAATTTGCCTTTTGATATATAACCTTTGCTTTTAAATGAATGGTTCAACTAATAGATGAAGAAATATTATAAATGGATTATTCTTTTTAAGTATAATTGGTTATCACCTCATTTTATCCTTTTTCTGCACATGATTCCCTGTCACTACATCAAAAAAGAAATTGCTACTCCTGCAACTACAATTATTAAATCCCATTCACACACACAATATCCTAACTTTACAGGAGACGAGTCGGCCCGTGCTGACAGGAGACGAGTTGAGCTACCAATCAAAGAGGTCGGTCCGGGAAAACAAACGAGAAGCGTTGGCCCAAGTTGACGGTCGATGACCGAATTAGGTTGGGCTGACCAAACATCCGAGATGGGTAGGGCTTACTTGACATCGAGATGTGACAACAAACGATCGAGATGAGTGTGCTTCGGTTGAAGGTCGAGATAGTACGACACATTTCTATCACTATGCAATGGGTCGACCTAGAATGACAATCGAGAAGGGTTAACCCTGGACAACAACTAAGAAGGATTGGTCTAGGACGATGGTTGAGAAGGGCTCGCTACGGCCTACGGCCGAGACGAGTCGAAATGGCTCAAACACACGGTCGAGAAAGACCAAGTTGAGCCGAAGGCCTAAGCGGGCAACGGGACAAGTCGGTTAGGGCTAGGACGGTGACGAAGAAGGGCTAGCTAGAGCCTACAAATGAGACCATACCGGGATGAAGGTCGAGGCGAGTGGGCTTAGGCTGACATCTAAGACGGGGCAACCAGGGCCAATGGTCGAGACGGGCCTGACTAGGCCGATGGACGAGACGAGTTGAGCAAACGGTCGAGATGGGCCTTACCGGGGTGACAAACGATATGGGACAACTTATTCCAACAACTTAGACTGGACTACCCATTTCGAAAACCAAGACAGGCCCAAGTTGACATCTGAGATAGGATGGCCCAGGTCGACGTCCGAGACAAGTCGAGCCAACAAATGAGAAGGTTCGGGTCGACGATTAAGATGGGCAGGCTTAGGCCAGCTTGGGCCGACGGTCGAGGAGGACAGACAATCGAGGCAGGCCAACGATCGAGACAGGTTGGCCATGGCCAAAGGCCGACATGTCGAAGGTTGAGACGGAGTTGTTTGAGCTTAAGGTTGAGACAGGCAAGCCCATGGCCAAAGTTGAGATTCATCGGGTCAGGTTGATTGTCGAGATAGATGGACAAGGGTCGGTTGTTGAGATAGGGTGACCTAAACCTAAAGTTTAATAATATATTTAAAGAAATATACATTGTTAATCTTTGAAAAGAAACCCAGTGAACTGCCCTGACCCACAGGCTTTCTGTGAAGTTTTAGTATCTGTGGACTTTTCCAACAGAAGGATTTCTCGGCCTTTGGGTTTTTAGGCCCAACCCACGTAGGCTAGGGTCAAATTTTATGGGTTGTGCCAAATTGACAATTCTACTCCTAACTATGGAGAGACCATATGCCTGATGCCATCATTTGCAGTGGAAGGATTTAAAAAAAAATCCTCCTACAAGAGAACTCAATATTCAAATCCCAACTACAGCCAAAGATCTTCTACAAAGCTAAACGACCAAGATTAGGTCAAAGTTATGCAAAAATAGCTTGAACAAGTTCCAAATATAACGTTTGAAAGCTTGTGAAGATACCAAAGCAAAAGAGCGTTGTTAAAGAACAAACAGAAAAGGAACTGCGTGATTGTGTGAGAGGATGAACAAAGAAAACGAAATAAAGATCTGAAAAAAGAAAAACTTACTCTTGAAAAAGAAATTACACGTGAAGATTCAAAAACATTTCATATGATAATTTTTGCATTTTTCAAAAAATATTATTACAGAATAAAGGGCAATCCTATACAAAGAAATGACATTTAGTTTAGAAAAGCCAAGGTTGTTTGAGAGGAAATCCTATTCATGGCCTAGATGAGATTATGGACATGGACAAGGGGCCAAAAAGCAACTTTCTCCTTCTCGGATTGGTATTTATATCCAATCCATTGCATTAACACATTGTTATGTGCTTATTGATCTTGGCAAACGTATTCATAGTCAACTATATAGTATAATAATTTTTAAGAGTGTTGATCCCACAAATAACAGATTCAATTAAAATAAATAATTATCTCAACCGACGTAATTACAAATATATCCATTTGATTCATCATCGACATAAACATGAACATAATCATTTGTTTCTAATTGTTCCAAATATATTTTTCTTCGGCTTCTTTGCCTCCATTTCCATATCTGTGGTTGGTTGTGCACTCATTCCAAGTGACTCCATTCTCATTTTAATTGTCTGACCACATATCAGATACACAGCTGTTTTCTTAGCAGTGATTCCATGACCATCACCGACAAAAATCTCCACGTTGTCTCCGGGTCCTAGCTTTGATATTACACACTGCCAATCTTCATCACTAAAGAACATTGTTGTTGCTTTCTTATATATTTGAACGGTACACTTGGTGTAATTAAAGATGAAGACATTAGTGAGAGCTTGAGTTGCCATGTTTTCAGGGGTTGATGAATAAACAACACACAACAGCATTCCCTTCATGCGACAATTACTGGCTTTAGGAACTTGAAAAGGTACTGAATGACCTTCCCCTTTATAGGCTAACCAGTGAGGATAATTGTCCCCTGGAAGAACAAAATCAGTGGAACTACTGCTTCTCAAGACCTGTATCATGCAGCAAAGCTTAGTTATTTATTTATTATGATATCAAGTTGATATTGTCAACAATTAAACTTTACTTCATAAAAAAACATAGACAAGAAAATGGATTGAAATTCAGTCAACGACAAAAAGCACTATATACAACACAAAGTTAGCATAAATTTTAATTTCAATAGTGTTGTGAAACTCTTACAGAGAGAAAACGTTGTAGAACTGATATGCCATGAAAAACTGATATACAATACTTACACTATGAATTTTAAGACTCCAAAAATGGGCGACAGAAATTGTACAAAGGAGATTGTCACAAGCGAAATGCAAAATAAATAAACATGCACGTAACCCCATTATATGCTGGGTAAACAAATACATAATTTTATGAGGAAAAAATATTTCATGCGCTGTAAAAATGAATAGGAAAAGTAAGGTAGACAACAGAAAAAGAGAGAGAAGAACCTCTGATATTCTATTGCTAAGCATAGTGAAGACTTGCTTGTAGCTTCCCATTCCAATCAAATACGATACCATAGAATTTTCTGAAATTGGTGATAGATATGCATTTTCTGATCCAGAAAAGTTTACATTGCATAACTCATGCAGAACTATTCTTTGTTCTTGAGTTAGTTGAAAATCTGAGTCGCATTGTACAGAAACACTTCTAAGTTTTGAAAATTCACGGAAGTTTGATAGGTTAACCAAATTAGTATCCTGTATATCCATTGAGACTATTGATGTTGGCATGATCCCAAATGGTTGAAAACAGGATAAAACTCCTCTTGTATGTGACATCAGAGACCATATGAGAGAAGGAAATACATTTCGTGCCAATCCTTTATATCCACAAAGGGATACGTATCCAATCCTTTTAGATCTTACTATGGCAAAAGGCACTTGTTTTAGTCTAGTATTGTCTGCAAATAGAGTTGTTAAGGATTCCATCTGCCCTATGGCTTCTTCTAACTTGTCAATATTTGAACAACCAGAAAGGATGAGGGTTTGTAATGACTTTAACTTATAGATTACCATTGGAAGATTACCAAGGCAAGTACAATCCTTCAAGTTTAACAGAAGGAGGTTATTTAGATCTCCAATTGAATGGTGAACTTCAAACAAGCTTGGACAATCTTTGAGAATGAGCTTCTCAAGGTTTGGTAGTTTTGAAAAATCTGGGGTCTTTGATAAGTACTTGGAATGACTAAGATTGAGAAATTTTAATCCCTCCAGCAACTGCAAGAAAATTTAAAACGTGAGCTTTTTTCCAAATTGGAATTATCATCATAGAAAATATCATGTAATGTGTAAATATATATGTACGTATATATACCTGGGGCACCCTCCATACTAGTTTAAGAGAACTGTATTTTAAGTCAATAGCAACTATGTTTTTCTGATAAAAGTTTTCAGGTATGTGGGTTAATGAAAATGCTTTCCAATGAACCCATCTCAGTTTTTTGGGAAGACGCCCATAATCTCCAGCTACTTGTACATGATCAAGTTGCAAAAGTCTAAGTCTCTTCATTTTCTCAAAGGCTTCAGTACTGAAACAAACTCCTCTGGTTCTTTGCATCTTCAAAGCCAATCCCTCGATGACTCTTGTTCCCTATGAAAAATAAATGAAACAGAGTTATAAACAAGGAAAAGGATTGGCAGTTTTTACAAGACAAAGTTAAGAAGTAATAAACATAAGATGCTACTTAAGTATACATCTAGAAGCTAGATACTTTGAAAAGGTAAATACCAATCTAATGGTTTTAAACTTGTTAAGAAGTGGACTTTAAGACTAACTCAACTCTACAAAACTGATTTTTAAGATGAGGTTTGTACCCAATATTATTATAGAATTGTCTTATCTCTAGTTAACGTGGGATCTCTAACAAAATCGAAACATAAATACAAATGCCATGGTTTTAAATGGAAACTTGCAAAGTTATATGATTCAGAAAACAAAAGTACAAACTTTTATTACTGTGCCAATTACATCATTGAGGATGTTTATAGTTCAAAAATAGTAAGAGAAAGTTCTTACAGTATGTTCTGTCAATATATCAAGTACATCATCATGAACCCACAATCGGCTGCGCTTCTGTGGTTCTTGTGGTGAACTTTGACGAACAATTTCTCTTCCCATGTCTCGTAGCAAATCATGAATCCCAAGTTTGTTATTCTTTTCAACTTTTATGAGGCTCCTTTCTACCAGGATTTCTATTCCGACTTCAGCATAAAGTCCACAACCATTCAGTATCTCTGTTACATCGCCTCTGTCCTTACCGATAAAGAAGCAGCATATGTCAAGGAATATGTCCTTCTCCGTGTGATCGGTTAAACCATCATAACTTATTTTTAATTTCTCTTGTATTTTATCATTTGGTATTTCCTTTAGTTTTGATACTACACTTTCCCACTCTTTTTTTCTTCTCTTGTACAGATAAGATCCAAGAACTTCAAGAGCTAGAGGTAGTGCTCCACAGTAAGTGACTACTTGTTTTGAGAGTTCAAGGAAAGCTTCTGGTGGATTTGCTTCCTTAAAAGCATGCCAACTGAAAAGCTCAAGGGACTCAATCTCATTCATTTCCTCCACTTCATATACATGGTCAACATCAAGCATATTGAGTAAGCCTAAATCTCTTGTTGTAATGATTATTACACTTCCTTGAACCATCCCATTGCCATTTCCACATAGTGCCTTAAATTGTTCAATTGTATTCACATCATCGAGTACAACAAGTACTCTTGTTTTGCAAAGCATTTTCTTGATCATAGCTTTTCCCCAATAAATGCTACAAACCTTCACCTTTTCTGTTTCAAGGATATCTGATAGAAGTCGTTCTTGTAAATCAATCTGCCCTTGATCTCTTTGCCAAACTTCTCTAATACTTTCAAGGAAACTTTTATGTTTAAATTCATATCGAATTTTATTGTAGATGGCTTTGGCTATGGTTGTTTTACCAATCCCTCCCATTCCCCAAATCCCTAATATATAAGCACCTCTTGTTTGTTTTCTTAAAAAGCCAATACAATGTTGCACACGACATTTCAATCCAACTGGAAAGTCTGTTGTAGACATGCATGTTCTATCTAGTCTTTCCAAAACTTCACTAACAATTTCCTTCACGACAACATTTTCATTTCTAGAAAAAAAAAAACAAAAAGGAAAACAAAAACCCAAAATGATAATGGATACAAATTATAATGAGATAAAATCGGAGTTCCATAAAGCCACTAAGTATACAAATTTAAATTAAGTATTAGAAGAAAACGATAATATTTTATTCGTAGGAATTGAAACATATAAGAAAGAAAGTTCATAATAACTCACGCACCCTGCTCAACTAAGTGAGTTAGATTCCCTTACATTAAAGAATAATAGATGGATGGACAAAAAAATCTGATAATTAAAACAAGGGACAAAAAGCATATATATACCTGTAATTCGAAACATTCCAACCTAACAAACCTGCAGCTTCGCTCAGTGCTTTCTTCCGTTTCCGTTTTTTCACCCGGTGGAGGTCACTATCATATTCAAAAATGACTTCGTAAGAAACACAGCTCCGGCTACGTAGAGACGAAGGGTTAACGTCGTAAAATACTGGCAAAACCACTTGACCTCTAAAAGCATGGCATTCCATGATTTTGACGAGTTCGTCAAGACACCATGTAGAGCAAATGTAGTTTCCGGAGAAAACAACAATGGAGATTTGAGACACTTCTATTGCATGAAACAGTTCTGTTAGCCGTTGTCCCTTGGAAAGCTTCTTGTCGTCCTGAAAAGTGTTGACCCCGGCATTTGCAAGAGCGGAATACAGATGAGAAACGAAATTCTTACGAGTGTCTGGCCCCCGGAAACTGATGAACACATCGTATATCCATCGGGGCTTAGATTTTGAGGATGATGAAGTGTAAGACATTGATTCAATTCGATGAAACACGACCGAGACGGTAAAAGCAAGAAAGCAAGTTGATTCGATTTGGTGTCGATAAGAGTTGTAGGAGCAAGTGAATGCATCGTAACTATGGTTAATAACGAAACTGCAACGATGTTATCGGAGCACAGAACGACAAGTTGGATATGTTTTTCTTCCTTTCGCTCTCTACGAGGAAGTAAAACAACAATTACAGCAGTAAGCGGCAAAAATGACTATTATAATTAACCTCCTTTTCAAATGAAAATGTTATAGAAAATATACCTAGGTTGTTTCGGCTCATGTCTCAGGGTCTTGCAAAGTTGACAACGAGGCTTTATTCAGAGGAGTTGTTGAAGTTGGACAGCTAAAACAACTTAAAAGGGGTATTCTGATTAAGACGTGTGGATTTTATTACACTTTTAAATGTAACAAAGTTTTAGTATTAGAGAGCAATACAATAGAAGTAACAAAATCATTGTATAGGAACAGTAGCAGGTTCTTGATTTCAGCAGCGACAATACCTGTGAAAGTGTAATCAGACAAATAAAAATAATTATCATAGAGAATACCATACCACACTATATGACCTCACTCTCCGATACAAGACTGTTGGGAATATTTAGGAATTTTGAAAATATGAGATATGTGAGAAATATAAGGGATATCGTAAGAAAGCAATAAATGTTTCATATCTTTCAATCACAGTCACTAAAATCTTCTCAACGAGTCTAGAATCTGAACAATCTTTTTCCAAAAAAATTATTTTGTTGGAATACCCAACAATTTGTTTAAGTATTCTTCAATTATCTCAGACTCTCTCATCCTTAGCATCTCAAACTCCCTTCTCAAGTTCAAAACTTTCATATCTCGAATCTTCTCGTTTCATTCGTATTCTTCTTTCAAATAGTCCCAAATTTCTTTGGGACACTTTAGGGTTATGATCCTGGTAAGAAGGATTTGTGAAACACTTGCAAACAAGCATGACTTTGTCTTTGCGTTTCTCGTCTTTCTTTTTCCTTGTGCATTTTGATTTGAATCACAATGGGATTTTCAGGCCAGAGAACACTATCTTCCTCCATGACTCCCATAGATCTAGCCCTTGTAGATATTTTTGCATTCTTACTACCATAGATCATAGCATTCACCATCAAAGAATGGAATAACGACTTTGTGAGATATTTCCTTCCATTCTATAGGTTATAAGAACAAGGGCTTCGATACCACTGTTGAGAATGTTGAGAATTTTCAGGACTTTTGAAAATATGAAAAGTATGAGATATAATAAATATATCATATAGAGGTACTTGTTCTTGTATTTTATTGATATAACCTATATATATATATAAAGCAAAATGTGATAGAATACTTACAATATTTCAATCTTAATCTCAAAAATAACTAATTTTTAAAACTGAAATATTTCTTAAAAACTAATTTAAATAAAAAAAGATATTAACTAAGTAAATATTCTAAAAAACTCTTTGAATATATAGTATTCTTTTTCTTTTGCCTAACAACTTTTCTTCTGTCCCCATCTTTTAGATCACCCTCTACGTAACTTCTTTGAATAACTCAGTTTTTCCCCATATCTAGCTTAATTAGTATTATTTTGTGCGCATGTTACAATACTCCTTCCACTGAAACCAACTTGTCCTTAAGGTTGAAATTAGGAAAATTTTCTTTAATCTCTTTAACATCAAATTAGGAAAATTTTCTTTAATCTCTTTAACATCCTCCTAGCTAACAGTTGAAGACTCTAATGAAATCCATTGAATTGAAACTTGAAAAATTAGTTGTGATTGTCTCATGATGTTACGGGAGTACAAAACTTGCAACGGTACAACTGAGTGGCCGAATTTTGTTGTGACTAAAAGCAATGGCATGCACCCTACGAATTTCTTAGAAAGAAAATATGTCTAAAAAATATCAAGAAGCTTAAGTATGTAAGAAATGTCTAAATGCTCAACTCCTGATCCTTTCTCGTAACCACAGAGTGATGACGATATGGCTACAGATTTAGCAACATCAATTGTAAAGTGTAGATCTCTTCTTCTTTTGTCAGCTTGATTTTTCATAGTTGAACTTTCGACAAATTGAACTTGCTTCTTTGGAATAAAACATCACCAGCTATTAGGAACAAGACAATAAAAGGAAGAAAAAAAATAAATGACATAAGAATTTAATGTGGTTCAGCGTACAATGTGTATGCCTATATGTCCACAACTATACTAGGAAGTATTTTATTTTTATGTATATTTCAAGCTTCAAAGAGGGTTGCTTATATAACCAAATAGAGAACAACATCTCATAGTACTAAACGATGTAGGACTAAATCAAACTCCATAATACTAACAATTCTCCCACTTGGAGTTTGATTTACATTATCACCTAGTGTAGTGCCTTCACGATCAATTATTCTTGAAGACTAGTTTGAGGCAATAGAAAGCCTTAACTTATTTGTTGTGATAGTCTTGATCAACATATCAGTTGGATTCTCTTTACTTGGAATCTTCAACAAAAACAATAGTCTTCATCATTTATGAAGTTTCTAATAAAATGATACTCAAATTCAATGTGCTTGCATCTAGAATGAATAATTGGATTTTTAGCAAGACATATAGCACTATAATTGTCACTGAACAACGAAGAGTCATCTTGCTCTTTCTCTAACTCTTTTAGAAGGTTCTTCAACCATATATTTTCCTTCACTACTTTTGATATAGCTACATACTCAACTTTAGTGGTTTAGAGGGAGACTCTTCCTTGAAGTTTAGACTTCCAACTAATAATTTTACCACTTAATGTAAAAAAGTAACTTGTTGTGCTCTTTCTACCATCTGGATCTCCTTTCAAGTTTACATCAAAAAACCCTTGTAAAGTGAGATTACTTCTTCTAAAAGACAAATGCACGTTTGAGGTATCCTTCAAATATCTTAATATCCACTTCACACCTTTCCAATGCTCCTTTCAGAGATTTGATAGAAACATGCTCACAACTCCCACTAAATGTGCTATGTTAGGTTTGGTGTAAACCATAGCATACATCAAGCTCTTTATTGCAAATGCATACGACATTTTTTACAAGTAACTTTCTTCTTCATCTGTCCGAGAAGATTTCCCTTTTGAAAACTTTACGTGAATTTCCAAAGATGTATTCCTAGTTTTAGCATTTCTAACATTAAATCTGTTGAACAATTTTCTATATATTTCTCTTGAGATAAGTGTTGCCTCATGTGTTCTTCACATTTCATAATATGTTGCTTAAAAGAAACAAGAAATGTTTTTTTTCTATATGATTGGTCTTGGAGGGAAATAAAACTCAAAGTATAGCCTACAATAAAAAATTGTGGCCTAATCCTAACTTAAGGAATGGTTTTTAAGCTGTTGTCGTCCTTGTGTAGTGTAAGCCGTAAAATGGTGTTGCCTAGGGATGGCAATGGGGCGGAGACGGGTTTCGTTATCCCATACCCATCCCCGCAGAAAAAATTCATCCCCATCCCCATACCCAAATCCAACGGGTATCAAACTTTTGTCCCATCCCCATCCGCATCGGGTACCCATGTTCTAACTACTTCAATATTAATTTTTGTAAAAGAAAAAACAATTACGGTAAAAGAACATAATATTATCAAATATTCAATATTATGAGGATGGTTGTTTCTTCCATATCAAATACTTTGAAATAAATTATAATAATTTACATTTTAGATTAGAATACCAAATAAAATTTCATGAGAACCAAAACATTTATTAAATTTGTAAACTACAAACATTAATGAAACTTAGTTGATAAAATTAAAAAATATTTAAAAAAAATATAAAAGGAAAACAAATATTCAAATTAAAATATATTTTTTAAATTTTAATGAATCTATTTTTTATACACTAATAAAAGTTATAATACATCACTTGATCAAAATGACACAAAGAACAAATAATAAATATAATAATAAAATTTTGACATAGATTTTGTATCTTTTGAACTTCAATATATGTTGGATAGTGACAAAAATATATTCATAGCAATTACATTAAACTTTTATATTGTAGTAAATAAAAGTTATTTATACAATTAAAGTGAAAAAATTACAGTATGATTAATAATGAGTTAGAAAATAAAAAATAATTAGATAGAATATATCAAAATATTATTTTACATGATGAAAATAAACAATAAATAAATATATTAAAAAACTAACATATGTGTGTCTTAGAAATAATTTGAGAGACTATTGAAAGAAATCCCACAAAGGAAATAAAACGTATAATTAAGGGTATGATAAGATGAAAAATACCTTAGAGAACTAAGAAAACTTTTCAAATATCAACATATATACTCAATGATTGAAAAATAACGAAAATTATTTTAACGAAACAAAAGAGTTCTTCAAAATAAGTAAAGAATTTTTTTATATTACCTTAAATTGAGTATAAACATTCTCATGTGAAAGGAAAATATATAATAAATAAAATTATTAAAAAATAATAGAAATATTCAAATGTGAGGTATAAAAAAATTTTAATTAATATACATCATTTTGACTTAATTACATAAAGGTTATGATAAGATGAAAAATATATTGGAGGTACGAATGAGTTTCATGACAAACCAAATAATTAGAAGAAATAAAAAATAGAAAGTATATATATATATATATATATATATATATATATATAGGGTTACTTAATTAATTGTGAATATTTTAATAATTTAAATGAGGACGGAGATATGGCGGGACGAGTATTATGGTGGGGATATGTATATCCCTATACCCATCCCCATACCCAACTGAAAAAGTCGGGGATTCTCCATACCCATATCCAGTCAATGCGGGGATTCCCCGTCAAAACGGAGACGGATTCGGACAATATCCATGGGGACGGGTTTATTTGTCATCTCTAGTGTTGCCATCCTTGTGTAGTGTAAGCCGTAAAATGGTGTAGGGTTGTAAAGTTTATAATTTTTTATGTAATATATCATTACAAATTTTATTTGGAAATCTATACTTGGGAATTGCTACGCAAAGTTTTATAAGCAAGTAGGGAAATGTATGCATCACCACAAAAAACACTTCATGTATTTTTTTGTCAATTCTAGTTGCATTAGATTCTAAAATTTTAGAGCTTTAAAATGGATATATGGTTTGTTGAATTTGGAATCTTTTACTATTTCTTAGAATTTTTGGAAATTACAAAGAAAATTTGTTGAATTTTTGTATATGAAATTATGCAGATTCATTTTTTCCTTATTTAAATTAGACTTTGGTAATTGTGCTTGTGGATCTAATTAGAACTCTTAATTAGGCCCATGTGTTCAACTTATTAGAAAGGCTATATGTAGACAAAATAAGCTCTAATAGAGGGAGAAATCATGTTTTAGTTTTTTAGTTTGAGAAATTGTCTCTACAATTCTTTTTCTCTCTTTTTCTTTCAGTTTACAGAATTATTTTTTCGTCTTCTTTTATCATTTTCAACTTAGGAAGTCTTGGCATTGAGTTGTAAAAGTAGGATATCTTTTTTTTTTCTTTTTCTAGTGTGTGAATGGAGTGTAATAATTCTAGGTGTAGGAGAAATAATCTGTTCCCCACTTGACAAGGAAAAGTTGTGGAAAGCAGCAATTTCATTTTTATGTTGTTGAAGGGAATGATGTGCAGAAAAGGCAAAAATGAAGTAATAATCGATTATACTTATAAAAACCGTAATTCATAATAATATTTCTTCATCTATTAGTTGAACCATTCATTTTAAATCAGAGGTTATAAATTGAAACACTTCAAAATCCAATTTGAAATTAGAGATATTTACTCTCAAATTTTGACAATTTTTTATACGTCAAAAGGAAAATCGAAATCATTTTATATCTTTTTATATAGAATGAAGCAAAGCATTAAAAATTATTTTCCACCCGTCTTTTCTCCTTAATTTCAGCTTCTACATGGGGCCATTTATCGCACCAGCCTTCACCTTCTTTTCTCGTATTTCATCTAATCATGATGCGCACCCATCATTCATCATGAACGATATTCAAAGTCAATAGAAATAGTTACAAGAACCTCCTTTAAACATATATGAGTAATGTGAAAAGAGGACGCAATTCGTATGCTTTTAAAACTTTATGGGCATAATATAAAAGTAGACAGTATATTGCTTTCTGATTAAAAAGTAAAGTTAATATGTTATTTTGAAAGAAAAAAAAACATAATATAATTAGAAAAAGATTTCATAGTTATTAGAGTAACAATTTGTTTGTATGGTTGAAAGGGGTGTTGGTCTAATTTTTAAATGGCTAAAATAAAAAGGGTTCTGTGATGGTCTTAACGCGCTTCCATGACTATACAGAAGTATTAATCTTCCGCGTACTTTGATTGTTCTGTCAATAAACATCAATTATCTCACTGTGTCGCATTCATGCTTTCTTTCTAACACTTCATTACCTCATCAATTCCTTCCATGGAGTTCGCGTCTTCATCATCCAAACACCCATGGATGTACGATGTGCTCATCAACTTTACCGGTGACGACATCCGTAAGAAATTTGTTTCCCATCTAGATTCTGCACTCTCTGCTGTTGGATTCACCACTTTCCTTCACCACCAGAATGCATTCAAGCCAATGCACATCGAAGGACCTATTGTCAATCTCTGTCGGGTAGCAATTGTTGTTTTCACCAAAACATATTCTGAATCTGCTTGGTGTCTTCATCAGCTTCAACAAATCATTCAATGGCACCAAACTTATTGTCGACATGTTTTGCCCGTATATTACGAAATTCAGCCATCTGATGTACGTCTTCAAAAAGGAGATTTTGGAAAAGCCTTAAAAGCAACGGCACAACAAACATTTTCAGGTCAACAACTGGAACATGGCATGTCCAAGTGGAGCCACGCACTCACCAAAATAGCAAATTTATTTGGATGGGATGAGAGCAATTACAGGTAAGTAACTCACTCAAACAAGCGTTTTCTAAGAATGTGATTTAATTTTTGATATTGTATGACTTATTCTGTATTGCTATTGAACTTGAAGGAGTGATGCTGAACTAGTGAACAAAATTGTTAAGTGTGTTCTTAATTTATCAGTCTTATCTGCTACTAAGTTTCCCGTTGGATTACAATCCCATGTGGAAGATGTGATTCGAGCTATCAAAAACAAATCCATGGATGTTTATACGATAGGGATATGTGGAATTGAAGGATCAGGTAAAACCACCCTTGCCAAAGCCATCTACCATCAAATTCATGGTACATTCACGAAGAAAATTTTCATTGAAGATGTTTCAGAAGTTAGTCGAACAAGAAGTCATGTTAGTTTACAAGAACAACTTCTTTTAGATATCTTAAAAATAAAGGTGGAGATACGTAGCGTTGAGATGGGAAGAAGAATGATTCGGGAAAGACTTTCTGGCAAAAGGCTACTCATTGTACTCGACGATATGAATGCGTATGGTCCATTTTTAGACCTATACAGATGTCGTTCTAGATTCAGTAGAGGAACTGTAATAATCATTACAACGAGAGATGAAGACTTACTTAGGATTCATCAAGTTGATTCTGTTCTTCAGCTAAAGCTAATGAGCGCAAAGGAGTCGCTTGAGCTTCTTAGTTGGCACGCATTTAGAGAAGCAAAACCAAAAGAAAGTTACAATTACCTTGCAAAAACGGTAGTTACTTTTTGTGGAGGACTACCTCTAACTCTTGAAGTCATTGGAACTTACTTATTTGGAAGGACACAAACAGAATGGGAAATTATATTGTACAAATTAGGGAAAATTCCTCAGCACGATGTTCGACAGATATTGGAAATAAGCTTCGATAGTTTACGCAATGAAATGGAAAAAGATATATTCCTTATGGTATATTCTATCTTTGTTTGTAAAAGTAGAGCTTATGTCACGAAGATCTTAAATCGCTCTGGAGTAGTCGTTCTCAGAGAGCGTAGCCTTAAAAAACTTAAAAAAAACAACAAATATGGGATGCATCCTTGGTTACAAGAAATGGGAAGAGAAATTGTTCGTGACATTCCAAGAAAAGATGCCAAATTGGCAGCATCAGAGATTAATGTAAGAACATTCTTTCTATATGGTTTTGAAACTTAATTTAAAGTGTTTGCATTACATTTGTTTGTCTTAGCTCTTTTCATTCCAGGGGACAAAAGTCATCCAGAGATTGCCTGCGAAACTGTTTTTAACCAGAAGACGATGCAACGAAACTTATCCTTTAGAGATAAGATACAAATCAAAACCGCTGAAACTCGCTCGAAATCCTGGGTACCTTTCTAAGAAACGGAATTGGATCAGTTTGCATGGGTTTTCTTCAAAATCCCTACCTAACCACCTTTATCTGCATGATGCAATATCGATTGATTTAAAACACAGTCTTCTACGACTCGACTGGGAAAAACTCCAGGTTTTTATCATGTGCCATTTTCTTTTAAAACTTTGCTTAAACAAAATTAAAAATTATCTGTTTCCACTTTTAACTAGTTTATTTTTTTTATTTTCTTCTATAATATCTTATCAAAAAACTATCTTCTAGAAGGTTTTGGCGTGGGTAAAAGTCCTGAATCTTAGTCACTCTAAGTACTTGACAGACACCCCTGACTTTTCGAGACTACCAGGTCTTGAGCAACTCATTCTTAAAAATTGTCCCAGATTGTTCGAAATACACCAATCTATTGGATGTCTCTACAATCTTATGCTGCTAAATTTGAAGAATTGCACAAGCCTAAGCAATCTCCCAGAAGAGATATATAAGTTGAAATCTTTAAAAATTCTCATTCTCTCTGGATGTTCGAAGATTAGCCTATTGGAAAAAGATATAGTGCAGATGGAATCCTTGATAATTATAATGGCTGAAAATACAGTTGTGAAACAAGTGCCTTTTTCAATTGTAAGCTCCAAAAGCATGGGATATATATCCCTACGAAGATTTGAGGGATTATCACATAATCTTTTTCCTTCTATCATTCGGTTTTGGATGTCACCAACTATGAATCCTCTATCTTATATTCATTCGTTTTGTATGGATATGGAGGATAATAGTTGGGATGATGTTGTGCCATTGCTTAGCACTCTTGCAAAACTCCGAAGTGTTTTGGTGCAATGTGACAATGAGTTCCAACTATCTAAGCAAGTGAAAACTATTCTGGTCGAATATGGTGTAAATATGACAGAATCAGGAACTTCAAAGCATCACTTCAGGTCTTCTTTGATTGGTGTTGGAAGCTACAATGAATTCTTAAATACTATCAGTAATAGCATATCTGAGGTTCTTCTCTTTCTTTCCTTTTGACTGTTATCTTCACCATCATTTTAGCTATTAAACATAAAGTAATCCTAGTGAACTCTCTGACAGAAAATAAAATACAATACAAAACTTTTAACTCCCTTCGCTTCTATTTCTGCACAACGCCATGGAAAAATTTTTATTTTAATAATCAACTAACCATGTGATTATGACTATGTTAAGTACTAGGAAATTGATTTCCATTTTCTTGCTTTACTTCCCTCATGAATGTTTTATTCCTAGTGATCGTAAACTGAAAGAGATGAAAACAGAAATGCGTATTAAATCCCTAACGACATGATGGTGATGTATATACATAAGAAAACTATTAACCAAATTTCCTTAGATCAATTACCCTTGCTATGTTTTAATTATGTATTGCATTGTTGTTGATTACAGATGCTGATTTTGTAGTTCTTAACGACAAAAATAGTGATTGCAAAAGAAAACTCCAATAACAAAATTAGATAAATGACTAAGCTTTTATCTCCTGATATAGGTATTGGCAAGCAATGAGTCATGTGTTGTTTCACTCCCAGGTGACAATGATCCTTATTGGTTGGCCTATACGGGAGAGGGACAGTCTGTTTCTTTCACGGTGCCTCGAGATCGTGACTTAAAGGGAATGATTTTGTGCGTTGTTTATTTATCAACACCTGGAATCATGGTAACCGAATGTCTTACAAGTGTCTTAATTGTTAATTACACAAAGTGCACAAGCCATATACACAACCATGGAACAATAAATTCCTTTAATGTTGAAGATTGGCATGGCATAATGTCAAATTTAGGGTTTGGAGACAATGTCGAGATTTTTGTGAGTTTTGGTCATGGATTGGTGGTCAAGAACACAGCTGTATATCTTATATATGGTGAATCAAAAGACTTGGAAAGAGAGCTTGCGCCAAAGAAAAATTCCCTCACTAGATTTATAAAGAAAATTATAATATGACTTGGTAAGTCATTTATCCTATTTAAGAACAACATGATCCCTTTAGTTATGGAATTAATTGTAGTGTCCTTGATTTCTATTTTCTTTTT
>Ga0209589_1007319_pt1 | contig 17821 bp, 14 predicted proteins | sample CowpeawhiteBW_FD_187525 | JGI IMG/M metagenome (GOLD analysis project Ga0209589, IMG submission 187525) | Root nodule microbial communities of legume samples collected from California USA - Cow pea white BW (SPAdes) (version 2) | ecosystem: Host-associated > Plants > Roots > Nodule | place: USA...
GGCCCAAAATGCCCCATTAATCCTCCCTCATGTGCCTCTCTAATGAGTGAGGCTCTTAAGGAACCTTGGGGAATGCAAAGTCTCTTACCTTTGAAAAGATATTGATTGAGAAGGTAAAAGTCTTTGCAAGCCCCTTGGTGGCACTCACTAAGAATGGAGGAGAAATCAACATCCCTTGAATACAATTCCTTAATATGATCAAAACTAAGAAATTTAGTTTCAAGATTTGAAAGAAGGGAATGCCTTCTTGAAAGTGCATCCGCCACAATGTTAGCCTTTCCTTGCTTATGTTTGATCACATATGGGAATTGCTCTAAAAACTCTACCCACCTAGCATGTCTCTTGTTTAACTTGCCTTGGCTTTTAAAAAATTTGAGTGACTCATGGTCACTATGTATCACAAACTCCTTTGTGAGAAGATAGTGTTGCCAAGTTTGCAAAGTTCTCACAAGAGCATAAAGCTCTTTGTCATAGGTGGAGTAGTTGATGTGACCCCCCTTGAGTTTCTCACTAAAATAGGCTATGGGGTGCCCTTCTTGGAGAAGCATGGCCCCAATGCCTACATTGGATGCATCACACTCAATTTCAAAAGTTTTGGAGAAGTTAGGGAGGGCTAAGAGTGGTGCATTGATCAATTTTTGTTTTAAAGTTTCAAAAGCCTTTTCTTGAATTATGTTTTCAAGTTAGGGTACCAACCTTGAAGTAAGGAAATAAGGGTAGGTGTTTATTTCTATAAGAGAATTCAAGATCTAGGCTTGATAGGGTAAGAGTAAGAGTTGATGGAGAAGTAAGTGTCTAAGTCGGGAGGAGGAGATGTGAAGAGATTTCCTTGGTCTAGTTATTCGACTAGGACGAGTGAGTTTGTCAAAGAGGTTGGAAAAAAAATAAAGCCAAATTGGGCAATCTTAGTTTGAGGTGTATCGTAGAGTTGCTTGGTGCAAAACAGACTAAACATTTGGAGTCAATGGAAGATATGGTTCTGTGGTTTATTGGAATGATGGTTACGAGTTAAGGGATAAAAAATGAGGACAGGATGCTAAAACGATATGGCAATGGAATCAGTTGATAGTTTTAAATTGGAACTGGAATAACTCGGTAGGGAACTTTGTTGCCTTGGTTGAAGCCAGCAAAGGAAGTAAAATGTTATGAGTGTCGTTATACGTAAAAGTGGCAAGAGTGTTGATGGTGGGGCAGTAGGCCAGAACTCAAGAGTGATCAAGTCAGTGGAGTGATACTTAAAGGAGAGAAAAAAGTGATGTGAAGTGATAACTAAATGCTTTAGTTTGAGACTTGAAGTCATTTGAGACTTTGATAAAAACCTACAAAAGGTAGTGGAGAGCATATGGTAGACGAGTCGGTATATCAAATACAAGTTGGTTGGGCAAGTAAGAAGGAACATCCCAGTTTTAAGGTTGTAGGTTGGAAGTTACTTCGAGAGTAATGACTAAACCAATCTACATAGTTGAACACATATCGCTTAGCACAGAGGCAAATTTCAAGTTACTATAGGTGTTGGAGTCGTTTTATTAGTCATGTCTAAGTGGTGGTTGTCAGATAAAACGAGGAAAACATAGTTTTCTTCCCATCTCGTCGATGAATTTTCGAGGTCAAAAATTTTTGTTGTTGGGAAGAATGTAAGACCTACTTTAATTCTGTCCTAAAATTTAAGGGCCTCTCTTAGTCAGTTGGGCCTAAGGCTGGCCCATAGGACATCCCAACACCCCTAAACCAGCCTAACCCTCTCATATTCTGCCTACTTTGCAAAATCAGCTACCTTACTCCTCTTTTCCCCTCAAACAGTGCTCTGCTAGGGCTCAAAGCTCATTCAAATTCAAGTCAGCTCAACCTCATTCTCTGCTCCACCTCTTGAGTATGCTCCTGGAGCTGTTGGGTTCGTTGTCGTAGGTGCCTATGCTTTTCACTAGCATCTGTCCAGGTGAGGGAAGCTAGGATTTTTTCATGTTTTTATAAGTAATGTGCCTGTTTTGATTCTGTTGGGTGCTCTTGATAATTTGATGTGCTTTTGATGGTGTAAAAATAATTGGTGTATTGTTTCTGGATGGATTTTTGGCTTTGCATGCGTGAGAGCAGGTGAGATCTACTATGCTCGCCTAAGCGAGCTGTTTCTCGCCCAAACGGGAAGCTCTCGCCTAAGCAAAGAGCTCTCGCCTAAGCGAGAATGACAGTAACTCGCCCCCTTTAGTTTCGAGTGCTCGCCTGAGTGAAGGCCTCTCGCTTGAGCGAGATGGGCTAGCTTGAGTGAGAACTCGAAGTACTCTTTGTTTTCAATCTCGTTTAAGCGAAGACCTTTCGTTTGAGCGAGAGACCCTATCGCCTGAGCGAGAGCTCCTTAGCTTGAGCGAGATTGACAACACAGTTGTTTAAAGTGTTTGTATTCTCCCATGATTGATTTGTTCACCCTTTTCAAGCATGAAATATGATGATAATGTTTTATACAACGTGCTTGTGTTTTCTTAAATTTTTGTTGTTTGGGATTTTGTGTTTTTACATGTTGAAACTAATGAAAAGTTGTCAGTTTAGCTTAAGCGAGAGATTTTAGCTTAAGCGGGATCAGTCTAGCCTAAGCGAGAATTTCTAACTTAAGTGAGATCAGTCTAGCTTAAGTGAGAATTTCTAGCTTAAGCGAGATCAGTCTAACTTAAGCGAGATCAGTCTAGCTTAAGCGAGAATTAGTGTAGAGTTTTAATTCCTTACTTTAACTTGAACCCTTGGATTGATTCAATTACTTTTAAAAGCATGAATTAGGCAAATGGGTATGAGTAGAATGGTTTATGGTCTGTGATTGATAAGTTTAACATGACCTTGGCATGTGACTTGTATGAGATGGTTGGTAATCAAAGTGGCATGGTGTCGGTATGAATTACACTTCTATATTCATGGATTGGGAAGGATGATTTGGAATGGATTCAACATGGAACATGTATGAGGATGGATTATAAAGGTTGGCATGAGATTTATAAGCATGATAAATATTACATGATTGTTTGAATATGATTGGTATGTTGTTAGGACGTAATTCTATAAGCCTCTAGGTGAGACCTCATGGTGGTGCTTCATTGGTCAGGACGTAATTCCATGACTCCTGTTAGTGGGAGTTTATGGTGGTGCCCCATCTATATAATTTAGAAAGGATTCAAAGTAAGGTTGCATCCTGACGCTCTAAAGAGTCAGTTAGTCTCACATAGAGCGGTCTCACTCTTGTGGTGAGAGTAGCAGGAGGCCTGAAATTCATTAAGGGCTAACCTTGTGTGTGGGGGTTGAGACATTGTAACATTGTAACACTTAGCTCAGGGGCGAGCAGCTCGGGGGTGAGCAGAGAAATCCACCACAAGTGCAAGCATCCGCTAAATCTGACTAAATTATATGTATCCGGATGAGTCGAGTCTGAGTCTTAGTGTATTGCTTGAAAGGTCATAACATGTTTGGATGAGATATACTGATTGGAATGTGAAATAGCATGTAACTATATGATAAATTGTTTTATACTCCAGCTTACCCTTTTGCTTGTTTGATTGCTTGTGTGTGGTTCTTCTCCTTTTGCGATGATCATCAATTTATTGATGTGAGCAGATGCGAGGAACACCCAGGGTCAACAGGGAGGTGATGGTTCCGCTGCATAGCCCATATGGGCTGGATTCTACTGTCTTGGGCTTTCTCATAGGGCTATGGCCCATGTACTATTTTTTCCTTTAATACTTTAATAACTATTGTCAAGTTCTTGTATTATACTTTGTATCTGGTATCGTGGTGTGCCTTGGTTTCCTCTAATTTTTTTTTGGATATTGTAAGGAGTAGTGGTTATACTTCTAGATTTGTTTTTTTTACTCTATCGGTGTGGCATTTCATTTAAATTAAGGATATTATTTAAATGGGGTGTTACATTTAACTTTTGCACATTTTTTAGGTTAATGATCAAAGGATGTCTATTTTAAAGAGACACACTTATGCCTAAAAACTTGAAGTAAAAAATATAAGAAATAAACTTCATTTAATATTAGTATATTTGGTTTTAAATAAGTATTGAAATATAAAAATTATTCATAATCATTTAATATTCATTACCTATAATCTAAATACACCATAGATAATCAGAAAATCATTATTTAAATCTCTAATCCTAGAAATTTGATCATCACTATAACAACATAGGTTTTCAATGTTTTTGTCTATATTAGAAATCATTCTCGACCTATTTGTTTATTACAATGGAATCAACTTAGCAAAAATGACATAGTGAATAGTAATAAGATGTTATAATTTTATTACTTAATGAAGTGATCGATCCCCTTGATAGAAGGAGTGTTTTATTACATAATAGGAAATACAGAACTCTAAATAGGAGGGTCCTGCATGGAAGATGGCATAGTGATCTTTGTTTTGGGCCTAATTGATCTAAGTTTATGAGGGTTGAGCGATTGAGTTGAAAATGGCAGGTTCTTGTTCTGGAGGAATGATTTGAAAAGGGTAAAAGCTTGACGAGGTCTATGAAGTGGAACCTCATGTCCTGCCCCTCTTACTGCAACCAATGTAAGTCCCTTGTAAACTTGACTCCACCCACCAACCTTTCACACCACAATAATATTTATTTAAATATTATTTATTAAAAGGGAAAGCTAATAACAAAAGACACGACAGAACCAATTGAATACCTCGCCGTTATCATTCCAAGGGTACCAGTTGATGATGGTAGGTAGGTTCAATGAAGCAATTGAATACCGACTCGCGGTTACAGGCACCACTGAATCAGTGTCTCCACTACAGATATAGTAAATTGATTAGGAAGTATTAATAAATTTTCATAGATGCATTAATGTAAAAATAATACACTCCAAGCAAGCATTAAAATAAGTTAATATCTGAAGAATACCTGTAGACCCATATCCTGAGGCCACCATCAAGAATTTCTTGATATATTGGAAGCATAGAAAGTGGAGAATCACCCCAATTCTCCACGATGATATCACTGTTAATAAAACAATTAAGTCAACTATAAAAATAAACCAACTATATATAAACTTATGATGAAATGAAAATTATATAACATACTTGCATCCGATCCATGAATAAGGAATCGCAGTTACGTTGGCATGAAGAGCCTTCTGAACTTCTGGACGATTGAAATACACCTCAGAGTACCTCTCAGTACAAGGATCGTATGCTCCATACAGCCTTCCCTGAGTTTTGAAATCAATAATTTCAAATTAGTCCAATCTAAGAACAGATGAAGCTATTTTCCAATTAAAACTATATATAACTACATATAATGCCATTTTTCAGTTAAATTCAAATTTTTATTTTTAAAATATGTAATGTGTTTAATAAATTAATTAAAATAAAACTCCAAATTCAATGAGAATCGTACCACCTGTTATTATTATTATTATCGTCGCCGTCTATTAAAAACCTCTCTTGTTCGAATTGTTGATGTGCTGGAGACAGGTTTTGGATACCACACTCCCCAACCGATGCTTTTGCAGAGACCAGGATGCACGTGAATATCATTGAAAGTTATTTGTGTTTTAACTTTTTCATAAGTTAACTTAAAAGCAAATATTTATTTTTGTACATAAAGAAAATTTTCTTATTTTTCTTTTTAATTTTATTTTTTATATAATTATTATATTTTTATTTTTATCTTTTAAATAATTATTAATTTAAATTTCATTATTTAATAAATTATAAAAATTATTTTATTCTTTTAAATTACTATTTATTTTGCAATAAAAAAATGCATAACATATATACTTTTACTGATAAAATATTAAAAATAATGTTTCCTGTCTTTCTTTTATAATAAACTTCTTTCTTCTTTTACAGTAAACTAGCGAACATATAGCGTTGTCATGATACATGTGTATTTGTATTTTTTAATTTTCAAAAAGTTTTAAAATAAATAATAAATATTTAATTAATTTTTAAAATATTTATTTAATATAAAATTAAAAAAATAAGATATATAAAAAAAAGTTTTTAAAATAATAATTTAAAACAAAAAAAAATTTCAGAATAACGGTTAAAAATAAATTATTTATAAAATAATTAAAAATAAATTTGATATTATGAAATGTTCTTTCTATATTATTATAAATAATTTCAAACTGATATTATAAATTTCACACGTTTTTATTGTTTCAAACTACTGAGTTCCACTTCCTTTTCCTATTTTGTCATTTTCTACTCAAACAAACACAGCCAAAATATCATGCTTCAGAGGTCCACAAGCTTCTCCCAATAATATACTAGCTGCCGAGATTTCACAACAATTTTAGATCTTCTGGTTCACCTTAACAATTTCTGAACATTTTGGTCATTTACAATATATAAACATTATTATAATTTTTAATCATCAAATTAATTTTTTATGACTCGAAGCTAACCCTCTATCCAATTCTACATTATTTTTGCCAACCACGTGATCTCTCTTCAACTGGCTTTCAAACCATTTAATCTGAAGATAATATGTTAAAATACAGGTAATACCCAAGATTACAAGATTAATACCTAATTCTTATAATATTTTACTATTATCCTAATATGGTATAAATTTAATACTTGAGATTAAAAATAAAAAGGGAGATCTTAATATCTTAAAAATATGAATAATGAATTAAAATGTTAGTGATATTAAAGGAAGACCTTTGATACTTACTAAGCGATTCCTTAAACGGCGTTTGAGTGTTGCAGCTGTAGCATTGCAGACGGGGGTATAAATGCTATATGGATCAATGTTCCCCTGCTCAACACTTGCAAGTTCAAAAGCTTCCACACATTTCTGTGGTGGATGCTGAGCAGAATCAAACTCACACGCAATTCTCAGCAGTTTATATGTGTCATCTGAAATCAAACCATTCACCCACCAGTACTCAAATGTTCCAATGTAGTCATGGTAATCATCTATCACAGCATTTCCAACCTGAGAGTCATCACACCCAATTAAACATTGTCAAGACTTTAAATCGCTGTTTTTTCATATTTCATTGGCATAGATCATGAATGCTTCGAGCTCACCATAAACCCCTTGAAATTTATATCCGGGTTCTCGATTCCTTTATTTTTGCGATAAATGACTTGAGACAACTGAGGAACATAGTGGCCTGAAATGAGTTTGTAAAGCTTTCAGTTAACGGTTCTGGAGGGTAAATCTTAGGAGGAAAACTAGTATTTTACTCATGAAACTGGACCTGCATAACTTTCTCCGGCAATGTAGAAATCTCTATGCTTGTACTGAGGAAACCTTTCAAGCCAATTAACAAGGAATATATATGCATCTTCAGCTGCAAATTGCAAGCCAGAAAAAGAAAAAAGAAAAAATAAAAATGTCAAAATCAGTCCCAAGAATATTAGTGATACATCTTATTAAACGTGGAATAATAGATTACAAAAGATCAGATTTTATTAAGACGGACTCTATCTCATTAATCTGATACTATTTTAAAAGTCAAACAATCTTTACAAAATGTTTACTTGTATATTTTATATATTATACGAATGTTTCGGCACTTAAAATAAGTGAGATATCCTCCATCAGCAAGCAAGCATTTTCGCAAACTGTGCAACTGCGTACCTGTTTTTTGGTCACCTGCGGTATACAGATCTGATGTCGTGTTGGAATATGAAAATCCAACACCAGCAGGAGAATCGAGGAAGAGTATATTTGCCACTGCAGGGAGACAAACGAAAATTAAAACATATCGTAGGAAATAATAATGACCAACCATCGAAAAAGAAAAAAAAAAACACTTCCCTTACATTTGTTCCAAGCATAAGGATTGGAGTAAAGTGATTTGCCATCAGGATTGATTCGAAAAGGACCAATTTCTTCAGCTGCTCCATAAGCAATAGAGGAGCATCCAGGGCCACCATTAAGCCACAAAACAAGTGGCTTTGAAGTACTGGGTTGTGTCTCTACCAGCCAATAAAACAATGCTCTCCCAGCTTCCTCATTCACAGTCACATATCCCGAGTACTGAGAAAGAACCACGTTCTCTGGCTGTCCTGGCAGCTTCGTAATCCTATCCCTTAACTGCTCCTTTGTGGGATAAGCTAAGCCAATTCCCACAAAGATGGACAAAAGCAAAACAGCATGTAATTGGGAATGTTTCATGATTAGCTGGAGAATAATGTGAGAACCAATGTGGTTGATTTATATAAGTGTCATAAGTCTGGAGCACGAGCACCACCCTCAAATACAAGTTCCAAGAAATGATAATAAAAAAGATAATTGAAGCATGTGGTGGTTATTTATCCAAGACAATAGATTTTTTTCTAACATAGCATAGTTTTTTTTGGGGTTTGTTTTTTTACTGTTTACGGTGAAAATTAAAAAAAAAAATTCATTTGGGACTGTGACACAACTATAAAATATCATCCTGCCTTTGCTAAATCGTGTTAAGTCATGATAGATGTTAGTTGTTTATGCAGAGAACAAATAAGATAGGTCAGACACAAGTGTTATCTTATTTTAATCTGTGATCTCTTCAGCAAGCTTCCACCTGGCTGGTATATGTCGTTTGTGGATATTTCGGTGTGGACTGGTTTGAACCCGAAAAGGATTACCTACAGAAGAGACTTTGATGCTCAAGTCAGCAAAAACTCTTAGAAAGTCAAATCTCGTAATTAGGGGAGTAATGAATGCATACCTTTAATTGTTGGGGTCCATGCGCATTTATAGGTTATTAATTATGCTTAGCCACGTCACGGGTTGGGTCCCTGTTTGTGTCGTAGGTGGGCCTGGGTCTTGGGTCAGGCCTCTTAGAACGGTTATCGTGGGCCATTAGGGGCCCTGCGGGTAATTCTCTGAATTTGTCAAATTCTTGCTTAATCATCTTAAGTTATCGGCTTAGGCCGGGTACTGTTAATCGTTCATACATGGTGATTACTTGCGTCTTTAGGGGCTATATAGGCGGGTTTTATGGCTATAGTCGGGTTGAACCGGCTAGGTGTGGTACACCAGTCCCCTAGTCTTTGCCGGTATAGCTATAACGGCAAATGATGAGAAGTGTGTTTGGCTAGGCCGGCTAGGTGTGGTACACCAGTCCCCCAGCCTTTAAGTGTGAGGAACAGTGTTAAGGCTTGGTATCCGAATAGGTTTGGGGCAGGTGAAAGGGTGGCAGATGTCAGATGTCTAATCAGAGGGGTTTTGCGCCGTCATTTTTTAGGGTTGTAACCTTTAGTGTGCATTGTGATGCTTCATATGGGTTGTGACTTTTGGTGGGAAAATGTTGTGTCGTTTGGAATCATCGCTTATAAATATGTGGATTGCGTGGAGAGTTTTTTTTTTGTTGGCTCATTTGTAAGAATTTTGAAATCAGATATTTGCGTGCGTTAGAACTGTCTGACTAGTCTCTTGTATCTGCTGGCATCTTTCATTCTAAAAAAGGTATGTCTAGTACTAGCGATAGTGTGTTGTTGTCGTCGTCAAGTAGTGGGAGTATGCAGTCTAGAGAGAATGTAGGTAGGCATCTTGAGGATGGAAGTGTTAGCCCAATGGCTGTGGTGGGGAGAATTCTGATGGAGACGATAACTGAAGTGAGGGAAGACCCTCCCGATGAGATAGCGGAAAGTAGCTGGCCGGCCAAGGCCGGTTACGATTGGGTTGCAGCTGATGTTCGAAACCAGTCGTCATTGTTCCGATGGTCCATGCTGCTGAATTCATGGCTGAATTGTACTCCTGTTATTACAAGGGACATGGACCGTGGTATGGTGTAGCATTGTTGAGCGCATTTGTCATGGGCAAGAAGGAGCTGCCGACAAGTTTTTTTATATGTATATGTGCCATTTTTCCCAATTGCATGTTAGGTTGTCGTTAGACGACTTTGCTATGGGAGTGCTCCGCCTATTAAACGTAGCACCTACTCAACTACATCTGAATAGTTGGGCGTACTTGCAGGCCTTTCGTGTTCTTTGTCAATCGTTGTATCTGTAGCCGTCTCCCCTTGCATTTTTATACTTTTACGATACGAAGCCCTGACAACCGACAACATGGCTATCCTTGGTGAGCAGGCCGAGTATTAGTAGGTTGGACGCATTTACACAATCGTTCAAACACTTCAAAGATGGGTTTTTCAAGGTTGTAGTGAAGGAAGGAGGGAGGTCGCATTTCCTCAACGCATATGGGAGTTCCAAATTCCCTTTTAGTTTGACGGGTAACCCCTGGCGATATAAGGATATGAGTACCGATGAGTTGTCGGCGGCGGATAGGGAGGTGCTGGAGGTACTGATGAAGTTTACGGATAAACTGCCCACTAAGGGCTTAGTTAGGGTTTATAATTCGATTCATCCGATAATTGATATTGAAGGTATCTGTTTGTGATTTCAACTGTTTCAATGTGTTTAAGTTAAACTAATCGAACTTTGGTGTGTTCAATGCAGGACATATGACTCAAGTTGGGAAGAAGAATTTGACCCTTTTTCAAGCGCTGGGGAAGGAGAAGGCGGTTAAAGCAAAAGCGGCCGGAAACACTGAGGTCCCAAATTTACAAGAGTTGTTGGTGGAGGTGCATGTACACAGCGACACCAAAAGGAAAGCCGAGTTGCCGACCAGGCCTGGCAGAGGCAAAGATGTTAAGAAGGTGAGGGCTGCCTTGTTGGGGCAAGGGTTGTCTAGTGGTGCTAAGGGGCCGGAAGCCGGTCTGATTGAGTTGCCGGAGACGACCGTTAGAAAAGATATTGAGATTAACATGACGGAGACATTGATTAACTCCATTGGTAGTATGGAGTCGGACCACCTGGTGAGGACAATGGTGGAGTTTAGCAGCAAGGCGTTAATATTGGGTCGTCAAGTTGGGTCGTTGTACTGAAGAGAGCTGAAGAAAGGGAATCGCGAGAAGTTGGAGGATCTGCAAGGGAAGGTTGACAAGTTTGCGGAAGAAAAAGTTGCATAGGAAAAGGAGAGGGAAGAGTGGAAATAGGAGAAAAATAGGTTTGGGACCTGGAAGGTTCGCTGTTTGGATTCAGAGACGAAGCTTAAGGGGAGAATAGCTGACCTTAAGGCGGACTATGATGAATTGAAAGAAAAACATGAAGGGGTGGAAGTGGAGCTCGAGGACTTGAAAAGCTGCATCGTTCAAGAGCACATCAATGGGTTTCAGAAAGGGGTGAGGCAGGCAGCCTTCTTCTACAAGGAGGTTGATGTGGCTGATCCAAGATTTGATGTGAACAAAGATGTAGTGGACGGCCAGCTCATCGATGAAGCCGAGAGCAGCCCTGGAGAGGAGGTAGAGAAGGCCATGGCGGATGAAGACGCGAATGCGGGGGCGACCGTGGAGGGTGAAGGCGACAAGGCGGCTTAGGATATAGTTTTATGATTCCTATTGTTAATGAATCCTAAGTTTGTAATAACTCGTAGAATATTTTTCATTGCTTTTGAATGTGATGCATATTTGTGGATATATTTGTTGTGGTTGTTTGACGATAGCATTCATGATAGGAACGCGATTATTTGACGATATTGTTATGCGTGTTATACGCTATGTTTTATATCTATTTGTCTGAATATGTGTTATTGTTGTTGGTTGTTTGGTTAATGGGAGTAGTCGAACTAGGCCGCTTACTTGTGGTAAGGGCGAGGAGCTAAAAACGATATAGCTATAGCGGCAAAGGATGAGAAGTGTGTTTGGCTAGGCCGGCTAGGTGTGGTACAATAGTTTTTCTAAAATACTTGAAGTAGTCATTAATTTTGTATTCTGTAATGAAATGAATCGAAATGGTGTCCATATGACATGACATAACTTCAGTTCATCCATAATAAAGTCATCTCAACATAATACATTTTCATAATGTGTTAGATAAAGGCCAAATCAAGTTTCTTCTTATGGGCATTGATTACTTCTCTAAGTGGATTGAAGCAGAATCATTGGCAACTATCACGGTGCAACAAGTATAACAATTCATGTGGAAGAATGTCGGTTGCCGATATGCCATCCCACACACTATCATTATAGACAACGGGTGACCGTTCATTGACAAAGGCTTAGGTGACTTCTATAACGACATTGGGATCAAGCATAAGACAAGCATAGTTCAATGGGAAGCAAAGGCCGCTAAGAAAATCAGCCTAGTCTAGATTAGAGAACCATCTCTATGACGAAAGCATTACATTGAAGAGCTTAACGATAGCTGCCTCAATATGAACTTGGACCTACTAGTCGAAAAAAGACAAAAAGCCCACATATGGGAAGAAACAACTAAGCAAAAAGCGTTAAGAAGATATAACTCCAAGTTGCATCCGAGAACATTTCATAAAGGGGAATTGGTATGACGGATGGCAAGCAGTGCAAGAAAACATGACGATAATATTCTCAAACTCAATGCACACTAACCATGATTATGCACAGATTCACAAATAATACGCAATTAACTCATTCATTTAGCATCTTAAACACCAAATTTAATAGATTTCACATTGAACCTAATTTAAGTGAAAATCAACCCTTCAAGTACACTAAGCAAGCAATTCCACAATTTAGAATACAACTCGTCACCCATTTTAACATGTTAGAACGAAATTTCACAGGAAATTAGTTAAGTTAGCTTCTCTCACCTAACAAAACTGACCAAACATGCGAAAAGCCCCAACTGACTTTGAACCTCAAAAGTTCTACCTCAACCTATCGACAACAAAAAGACAATGGAACCGAACTAAAAAACACTAGTTAGTGAAGAGTGAAACTAAAGTTGCTAGAAACACATGTAAACCTAGGGAAACCACATGCAGTACCCAAAACAGAATGAGTGTTGAAGGGAGATGAAATTTTGACTTACTCGAAAGGAGATTTCGTTCAGTTAGACTCACAGAGGATTCCGTGGTGATTGCAACTCCGACCTCTTATCACGAAAGGGATGAAATTTGAGTTAGAAAGGTGGATAAACAACTTGGGGTTGAAGAAAAGAAAAGATGTTTTACAAGCATAATGAAATTGAAAAGGTAATAGTGAATAGAACATTTATTTATTGAATGACATAAATTAAGAATGAGAAAACGGGCCAATCTGGCTCGTTTTGACTAGTTTGACTCGTTTTGGCCTAACCCGTCCTTGGACCACTAAAAACGTGTCAAGTTAGACCGGTCTGCCACTAAAAATGGACTAAAAATTACAATTTATTCTGCCAGGCTAGCGGGCTTGCTTGCTACTTCTTTTTAATTAATTTTTTTTAAAATTTGTTTATATATATACTTAGAAATAAATACTTAAAGCATATTTAACCATATAAATATTTTAAAAGCTTGAATTGATTAATTAATATTTTTAATTAAATAAATTAAAATATTTTCTAAATTTGAATTAATTAATTAATATTTTTAATTAAATAAATTAAAATATTTTCTAAACTTGAATCGATTAATTAATATTTTTAATTATATAAATTAAAATAATTATTACATTTATATGTTAAATTATTTTATTATAATAAATAACTTGAACTTAATTTATAAGTGTTAATTATTTAAAATATAATAATATTTTATATTTATATATATATATATATATATATATATATATATATATATATATATATATATATATATATATATATATATATATATATATATATATAAATGTAATATAAAACGAAGTGACAGATTAAAAATTATAACTCAACCTATCTTGTTTTATCGAGCTCGTGGACTGGCATGTAGACCACAACTTATTTTGACAAACAGAGAAAATTACATAAGTGGAAGAAAATTAATTATGTGAGGTTAATCCGTCAAAATTGTGGGACCAATAATTTCTCTATAGTATTGAGTTTAACGATATGAGCAACTTGTTGAGTGACCTCCTTCTCCGGTTCCAAGTGGACAAAAGCAAATCAACATGCAATAGGGAATATTTCATGATTTGTTGGAGAATCATGTGAGAACCAATGCGGTTGGTTTATAGAAGTGTGGAACACGAGCACTAAACTCAGATACAAGTTCCAAGAAAAGATAATAAAAATGATAACTTGAAGCATGTGGTGGTTATTTATCCAAGAGAATGATTCGTGGATTAAAAATATTAGGGGAGGCTTGGTTGTTCACGGCTAAATATCAAAACTAGGAAAGGTAATAATAAAAATAAAAGCAAAAATAATTTAAGATATTATTTTTATTGTTATTGTGATGTAATTTAGTTTTATTCAATTTCAATTTTTTCTTTATAAATGTATATAAGAGTCACATGTGTGAGTATGTATCATATTATTGTGAAGAGTACACTAAACATACAGCGGATTTTTCATAAATTTATTTTCTTTCTATTATCTCTTTTTATCTGTGAGTGCGTCCAAACAATTTGTGTCAAGAATTACTAGAATAAACGACTGAGTTTAAAAGGGGTAAATTAAACTATCACATATTTTTCAAAAACTTTAGAATGAAATCATATATAAGTTCAATTGACATTCAGTTGTTGTTTAGAAATTTATTCCAGAAGCAAGAATATACAAGATTAAAATAATAAGCTGAAATAACAACAAAGAAAGAGGAAATAAGAAATGCATATAAAAGTTTTATATTGGTTTGCTCATAGCTACATGCAATTGAATAATCACGGTGATTATATCAATACATTACACTTTTCAAGTTTTACCATCGAGATAATAAAAAAATGTAAAATATATTTTTAGTCTTTAAATTTTGATGCAAAATTGGAAGTAGTTCTTATCTCAAATTTTGATACAATTTGGTTCCTAAACTTTAAAATGAATAAATATAATTCTTCTAACCTAACTGAATTAAATTTTTTGAATGTTTCAAACGACGTTTTAAGTTGACTTTTGAACTGTTTACAACATGTGATATGTTTAGCCTAGAACACCATTTAATAAGTAAACAAATTTATCACTATTGGGTTATAAAAACTATATCTATTCATTTTTTTAAGTTTGAGATAATGATGAATTCTAATTTTTCATCCAAGTTTAGGGATTACAAACTATAGTGGTTGGACGAGGACACCTTGGCCAAAACCCACTAAAGACCTCGAGATGAGAGCACCTCAGCCAATGCACACGGAAGACCCAAGGATAGATACATCTCGCCTAACATGGCAATGTAAAGGTATTTGAATAAGCATCCATGTAAGCAACATCGGCTTAAAGTATAAACCATCTTTAAATTAGAATGAGTTAGGGATAATCGTACTTAGGAAACCCTAAAAAGGAGTAAACCTACGAATCCTAGGCCTAATAAGGACAAGGCCCAAACAGGTACAATAAATAGTTAATGTTCATGAGGTATGCCACTGATCATGATTGCATTATTCTCTCTGTCACACTTCCCTAACTTAATCGTTAGAGTATCTTTGTAGACACCCACACTTGAGATATCTTGGTCACACTAGAAGAGGATACCACAACATAGTAGAGTGGAAGGTTCTTGTGCAAAGGAGAAGGAAGATATACACATGTAACTACATCTAGACCTAATAAGAAGATTTGCGTGCTTCTAGATACATCTCAGCCTAGCAAGAACATCTGGCATCCATTATGGGTCGAGTTGCACTCTAAGCATGGTGTCTGGTGTCCACTAGGATTAGAGCGAATAACGGACGTAATGATGTGAATGGGGATTCGAACCTTATGGTGATGAGTGCACAATTGTAGAGGGAGTTGGTTGAGTTGAAGAAGCGTAGAGTCGAATACACGGAGGAGATATGGGCATTAAAGATGAGATTAGGAACAATAGAAAGAAGCGAGCAAGGAACAAACCAACACACAGTTGGAATCGTTGATAGGTCCACAATGCTCCTAGGCACAATGAGGCATCCTTTCATAGATGGTATCGTGGAGGTGCCTCTTTGCCTAGGCTAGAAGACACTCCATATGGACAAGTTTCGCAACCGAAATCGTGACAGAACGACAGGCCAAAAAAGAAACTAGTTTAAAAAGAGATTTTGGAGTCATCACCATAGTTTATTTTTGAAACTATGGAAAACCATAAAGATAAAGCAAGTCTGCGAAAAATCAAATTTTGGGCCCGGAAGTCAGTTACGCATAGGAAAGGTGCTACCTTCAATTAGATGTGCGAAATTGATAAGGTTTTCAAAATGTTAATTTTCCCAAAAATAATAAGTAGAAAGAATATAAAAAAGAAACATTCTTTTTTTAAAATAATGAATTTGATGATTTGCAAGAAAATAAATAACTCAAAACGTGACACTCTTGTTTTATTTTTCTGCTCATTTTTGTGACACCTTGTATGATATGTACATGAGAAGGTAAGGACTAAAGAATGTAAATAATCTTCCTTTTGTGCCTTAACAAATAGGTCGTATGCCTAATGGATCTAAGGTAAAGTACATGTGTTCACCAGGTTAGTTTCCTAATACCTAAAGATGAAGGACACTAGAGCAATGACCCTATTCAAGTGGACAATAGTCCAAATTCCCTTAGCCAAGAACAACTAAAAAGACAATTTTAATGTAAGTCAAAGTCGCCTAAGTCGATACTAACTATTTAGTGATATTATATAACAAAGTAATATGAAAATAATTTTAAAAATGGCAAAATGTTAGTCAATTTCATTGTCATAACAAATTCTTACAAAGTCCAAGCCATATCAACTAACAAAAGGTACCTATAAAAGAACATAAAAAGGTATCATAATTAGCCCTACAAAAAACAAGTTGCAAGCTTACAAAACGTGTTCAACAAAAAAAGACTAACCAAAAGTGGAACCATGTCTAGTATCAACGTTATCATCCCCAACATTCTCGACAGTATATTCCTCAAGTTGAGCATCGACCGAAAGAGTAGCAAGGTTGTCCTCATATGTACTCAATCAATACTAGGGATGTTTGATACACGTCTTTTCCCACATCAAAGCACTCATCATTTAAAGGGTACCATAAAAGAAAAAGGCCTAATGGAGAGCCTTGCGGAAACCCTCTCCATGTTCATCTACCATGGAAGCCTGATGCCCAAAAAAATAGAAATGTAAAATAATTTGAAGATTCATTCTCTTTATGTATGATAAGGTTAGTAGTAGCTCCCTCCTTCTTAAATTTTCCTTATCCTTCCATCAATTGTATGATTTCTTTAGTAGCTCTTTATAAATGATTTCTAGAGTAGCTCTCTCCTTCTTAAATCTCTCCTTATCATGTCCTTCTTAGATAAAATCTGATGTTGATGCTATAGTATAAAGATAACATTGGTATTTCTTCCTACACCTCCTTTGTAAAGTGAAAGGACAAAATTTGTCCTCATCTTTCCTCCACTCCTTCCTCCTACACCATCGCATATGCATACTTTCTCTCACCACCACCTCCATCAGTGCTCTTCCCCATCTCCTCTCGGCAACACCATCTTCTTCCTTCACATCCACTTTCACCCATATTTTTCCTCCAATCAAGCCCTTTCCTCCATCGACACTTATGGTGCAAAGACTTATGGTGCAAAGACTGATAAACCCTTCACAATCCCTCTTTCTCCTAGCACTATGCATAGAAAGCTCTCATCTCACAAGAGAAGCAAAACCCCTTTTTTCTTTCCCCGAAGCTACGTGTAATCAATTTTGAGCTTAGACTAGAGATGGCAAACAAACCCGTCCCCGTGGGTATTGTCCGAACCCGTCCCCGTTTTGACGGGAAATCCTCGCATTGACTGGGTATGGGTACGGGTATGGGAAATCTCCAATTTTTTCAATTGGGTATGGGGATGGGGATGGGGATGAATATATCCCCGCCATAAGACCCGTCCCCGCCATATCCTCATCCTCATTTAAATTATTAAAATATTTACAATTAATTAAGTAACCCTATATATATATATACATATACATATATATATATATATATATATATATATATATATATAT
>Ga0209589_1007330_pt1 | contig 17805 bp, 12 predicted proteins | sample CowpeawhiteBW_FD_187525 | JGI IMG/M metagenome (GOLD analysis project Ga0209589, IMG submission 187525) | Root nodule microbial communities of legume samples collected from California USA - Cow pea white BW (SPAdes) (version 2) | ecosystem: Host-associated > Plants > Roots > Nodule | place: USA...
CACCTGTGGGTTGAATTCCTTCATGCAAAGCAGAACACACCTCATTTGCAAGTCTTTGAGGTTCTTGGAGACGTTTTGCAAACACATTGGTGACACGGGAGAGTTTGCTTAAACCGAGAACTCTTTGGGCAGAAGGAACATACCCCACATGGCACTTGAAATAGAATGGTAGCATGCAAGACTCACAGTAGGAGTAAAACTCAAGGTCCCTCACAATCACAACTCCACCTACTCCACCTGCATCACCAGCGAATTCGGTATGGTCTAGACCAGCTTCAGGGAATAATGCACCTTCCACAATTTCCTTCACACTTTGAACATAACCTGGTATATATAATAAAACCCTTCTTATCATAATTTCTGCTAACATACTACAATTTATATTTCATAAAACAATTGTCAGAAATTATTTTTATATAATATCTCAGTAAAAGGTGAAATAAGAAAAGAATATAATAACCTCTGGTTCCTTCGGAAAGGGCCTTGGCAACACGAAGTGGCGTCTTTATGATGCCTTCCCTGTTGATATCTTCACCTAGAGTAGTCAAGAGGACTTTGACAGCATCTTCCGACCCTTCTCTCCAAACTCTCTTCATTACCATTCATGCTCACTCCCTTTCCAAGATCACCATCTTCGCCCAAATGCCCCATTGAAGTACCACACAACTATTAACTCTCAACCACACAAACACACTTTCTTTTGCTCATCTTTTGTTTTGTGCTATGTTCCCTATTTATAATTAAAGGAAAGATGTGGGCTCACATATATTAATTAATTAAAGTAATGGTATCATTAATTACATTATTTATCAAATATAAAGAAAATTTTAAGCATATTAATGCAGTGTTTATTTAAATAGAAGCCACCTTCATAGAGCTTTGCTTAAAAGAAAAACAAAATTGTGGGCGCATCAAGTTTTTTTTTTTTTTTCTTACAATGTAACATAAGCTCTTACCTTTATATCTTTTACTTTTATTTAATTATGTTTTAAATTTATTTTACATATGTATTTGTTTGGTGTTGCTTGACAATTTGTGTTTTTTATTGTGAAGGAATTGTTTCTTAGGCCATTTCATTGCAAGAGTTGTCTCACAATTTTAATTTACTTTTTTGTTAATTTCAGTGTGCTACATCATTTTTAAGACCTCCTAACCAATTTAAATCCAACACAAAAGTTTTATAAAATTCATACTTTGTTACCTTTTTATTTAGTTTCTGGCATAAATACTACGTTAATTAATATAATTGAATTTCTTTTGTTTAGGTTTTCAGGGAAAAAGCGGAAAAGGGAAATTACGTGCAACATTTTAAAATCTCATTTATGATTTGAAGTTTCGACGTAAATTTACATTGAACCTCGTATTGTCAAGTATAAATGAGACTTTTTTGTTTGAGTCCTTTATAGTAAAACATAAAAAAGTTTTTGTTATTTATGTTTGACCCTTTGAGATCAGAGGAAAAAAATCTCAATTATGTGTGATCACAAGAGTCCTAATGTAAATTTACATTTGACCACAAAGTGTTTGACATAAATTTGACATTTTAGGTTTGAGGACAAAGGGTCAAATGTAAAAGTTTTTCTTATTTACTAAAATTTTACCGCACATTTTGAACATCTAATTCTCTGTAGTTAGAAATAAATTATGTGATGTAATTAATCGATATTCCACTGATGTTTGGTTATTTATTATTGAGTTTCTTAACTTGAAGAAACTAAATCTTGAATAAATCTATCATCAAATGGATCATATGTCATACATTCATTTAGTTCAAGTTATGAAAAGTTTATCTTATGAGGACATTTTCAAGATTGTAAATTTAAGATTTTGGATTATCAAATCTTTTCTTTAAAACATGTTAATTTGATATAAAGTTTAAGACTTTGGATTGTAAAAGTAAAAAGTATTTCTATGTATAAAAACATGTATTTATACCAATAACTAAATAAAAAAAATACAGAATTTTGAATTTTATAAGACTCTTGGAGTTAAAATTACTACTAAGTCGTAACGATGATCCAACACATTAGAGTCCACAAAATATAAATGATTTTTTTTTTGTGTGTGTGATAACTCTTGCAATGAAAATGGTCTAAGAAAGAGTTTCTCCATATTTAAGGATAACAACAGGTGAGAGGAGGCATGTGAAGGTTTGACTATCTGATAAGTGTTAAGAATAAGTAAATTTTTCATTTAAAATTGACATTTATCATGTATCAAATGGTGTTATTTGTGTACAAAACAAACCTCTTTAGCTTAAGATACAAAATGAGATATTGAGAAATAAATTTTTATGAATTATAATGATATTTTGCTGTTTTGTAGTAAAAATAAAAGAACATATCAAGTATGTAGTTGAGCCACAGTACTGGAACTGAGAGCCATGGAAGTAGAAAAGACAGGACAACATATTTGGACTTTTTGGGTGAGCACAAAAAATGGAGTTGAGCCTCATGAGGAAACCCTCTTTGCAAGGAAACCTACAACCCAAATCCATGAGGCTGAGCAGCCAGGAAAACCTTTCCAAGAAGGAAAGGTCATGTGCTAAGCACTAGGACAAGGGGCTAAGCTGAGAAGGAAATCCACCTGTGAAGTAAAGACCTTGAATCTTCATTCTAAGCATTGAGTGGAGGTTCCATAATGTAGCAATAAGGTAGAATAGTGTCTGTGAGGCACGAGGGAGGTGCTCTTAGTGTAGATCTTTTGTGTAGATACTACTAGAATTGCATTGGAATATTCTATGAGTAGCTAAACTCCCTCGTATCCAGGTTTGATGTAATCAATTCTCATTCTATTCACTTCTACTTCTTGGGTATTTATCTTTGCTTTCATTCAATTCTTTGTGGTTTGATTTATGCTTAATGATGACATAATCACTCATCTATTTAACTGGTTTGGATTTTGAGTTGAAAAACTGGTGTGGTTCAATCAAATCATCATACCTGTATTAGATGCTTCATGCCATACTAGAGTGGATGCTGGAGGAGAGAATTTTGCACATTAAAGCAAAGAATCATTTTACTAGGAGTTGAGAGATCACACTAGGGTTTGGAGTCCTTAAGTTCTAATGTATCAGAGATGAACCTAGATCTACATGGAAATAGTACTCCCAGAACATTGAATGATTGACATAATAATAAATAAAATGATAGTGGTGTAGTAGAAGAAGATGAGATGAAATCAATTCATAGTCCCTACTTCACTCAATCTATCTAATAACTACTATTTATTTTTACTTGCACTCTCTATCATAAACAAAAAACCCAAAAATCTAACTACCAATATACTTGCTAAATCTTTGTGGATACGACACTTGTTGATACACTACGTACCAGTACACTTGTTGGGAAATGGTTGTTGAAAAACAGTCATCACTATCCCATCCACGTCCCAAAATAAAAATTCATATTATTCTCATCCACGTACGAAACAAGTATGAGTTTTTTTTTTCTCATCCCATTCTTATTTGAATACATGTATACTTGTATCCCATGTCCTCATTCTACCTCTTTACTTGTCTAAATATTAATTAAATTATTTTTTACAAAACTAAAAAATTAGAGCACATAGTGTGAAATATATTTTTCATCAATGTCAAATATCAAGAAAAAATTTATAATTGTATTAATATAAAAGAAAAGTAAGAAATAACAATTGAGTAAATATAAAATAATTATAGAAAAGAGTAAAAGTGATTAAATGTTTGTGTTAAAAGTAAGTTATGAAACTAAGGAACATAAAAAAAAATTATATAATTCTTTTAGATTATAAAAAAAAAATGTTCTCATACCCAATTTAAAAAATTCTTATTACATTCTCATACTCATTCCTAATAAATATGGAGATTCTCCACCAAAATCAAGACAAATTTGAATAATGTTTAAGGAAATAAGTTCAAATAATTGTTAGAAAATGGATTCATTTATCATCCCATTCACAATAAAAACATAAATTGTCAAGCAACACTAAACAAATTCCTAAGTAAAATTTATTTGGAACATAATTAAATAAAAATAAAAAAACATAAATGAAGGAGATTATTGGATCTACCTAATGTTATTTGGTATTGGGGCAAATTTGGATTTTTTTTTCTTAAATACACATATAAAATATCTTGTAAATATTGTAATTAATAGCTCAATATAATGTTATATTATATTTAATAAATATAACGAATAATTCTACTTAGAGTATTTTTAATAGTGGTTTATTTTGAGGTAACTGACTTCAATATATAAAATCTTGAAGAAATATATCCTATCACATACCTATTTTCTTCAAATTAAGAAAACTTTATTAAGGCATATCTAAAGACCGTGTTAAATGTCACAAGTTTAAAACTTTAGTCTTATAAGAGATATTCACATATGAGTATACTGATATGTTATAAAATTTAATATTTAAATAAGAACCTTCTCTTAAAGTTATTGAAGTGTGAATTTTACATGACACTTGCATTGAGGTAAAAATTGATAGGAAGTCTTAAATGTACCTACAAAAGGTAAATTTATTTAATTATTATCAAAATTCTACATTGTTTTCATTGATACATGTGTACCACATCTATTAATGTAATTAATACAACTACAAAAGTTAATGTTATATTATGTCTAATGAATACAATTAATACTATAAACAATTAAGTAAATAGTTATCTCAGGACAATAAATATTTATATATTTTATTTTTAGAATAATAAGAAAAAAATTATAGTCTTAATATAAAAAATAATAATTTAGTTAAATTTTGTATAATACCCATTAACAATTAATATAATTGAATACATGTTTAGTTTTGAACTATGATACGTTGATACTTCAATTTGTGTTGTGTATCCGTGTTTGACACCTATCCGTATCCAATACTTTAGGATACTTTAAATGTTAGAAAATTATTACTCAAATAATACTATTAATGATAAAATTATTATAATAATTATTAGAGCAATAGTAATACTGACATGTATATGAATCAAAAGAATATTTATCACAGACCCAATAATTCTTATAAGAATAATAAATAATAGATAAAAAATAAATGAGGTAAAGAGTAGAAATAGTCTGGATTGATGCACGCATAACGCTATCCTTAGAGAGAAAACGCCCCTACTACACAAGGAAAAACCAAATTATATGCGATTTTCTCTTAAGATACAACAACCTATTAGATCGATCGAGTGTAGCGAAGAATTTTTGAATCTTATGAACACTGTTAAGATATCTTTAATATCTTATTTTTTGTTTCTATAGTTATTATTCTTCATATGTATTTTGGGCTTAGCCCATATGTTCTTTATTATAAATACAGCCCCTATGTGTACACAAGGGAGATTAATCTCAATCTCTACTTTCTCTATATTCTATATGGTATCTAGAGCTTAAGGATTTTTTTCCTGCCTTGGTCTTTGGTTACTGCTAGCGCTGTCCACCGCCGCCGGCAGCCGCCCACCACCAGCCACCATCGTCGGCCACCGTCGTCGGCCGTCGTCGTCGGAAGTTCAGTTTTGACCGGTGATCACACGTTTGTACTCGCCTCGACCTTGACATTCCAGATCTGGGCTTTGTGTTTCCATTAGAGCACTTTCAGTTTTTCAGGTTTATTTCTCTCCTCCATGGCGTCTTCAGCTGCTGCTTTGTCCATTTCCGTTGCCTCCATGTCTGATTCGTCCATTTTTCCTCCAAATGCTAATATGCACTTGCCCATTAATAAGTTAAATGGCAAGAATTATTCGACATCGGCGTTCGACATTAAACTTTGGCTTGAAAGTCAGGGGTATCTTGATCATCTTACCCTTAAAGTGACTGATGTTGATACCACCGAGTTTCCTCGTTGGAAGAGAATTGATGCTCACTTATGCATGGTTCTCAAGAATACGATTCATGCTTCTTTGAAACCACTGTTTCGTGCCTACGACACCTCTTATGAAGTCCAGGAACATGCCAAATTATTGTACACCAATGACACTCAACGTTTATACAGTGTCTGTCAAGATCTGCTTAATGTGCTTGCTTCTCGTACTTAAGACCCTGTTGCAGATTATGTTGGTAAGGTGACTAAGTTTTTCCATGAATTTAATGGAGTATTACCTCCTGCCTCAACTCCTGCTCAGGAAATCGAGCTACGATCACGCTTCTTCATGGTTATGATGTTACACGGGCTTGCTGATAAATATTACCATGTCCGTGATCAGATTTTAGGTTCTACTATTATACCCAATTTTACCTCTACTTGTTCCACCATTTTGTGTGTGCCTTGTAACATCCCTACGGATTATTACTGATATAAAATAAATAAAATTTGAAATATAATAAGTGTCACATTTAATATGAACTATTTCCCAAAACACGGGAAATTTAAAACTTTAAATATACGAGTCATAAAACCAGGAGTCCATAATTCATGAAACTGAAATAAAAGTCAATGGCTCCTGCCAAGTTTACATAATGTTCTCAAGGATAAAATAATAAACATAATACATATGTATCTACAAAATATCCCATGCTAGCCCTCGCTCCGAGTCTAAGCATCTCCTGGCCCACCTGTCACATCATCTGCTCTCGGATAACAAGTTACTCGATCATTGCCACACACACACAGAAAGGGTGAGCTATGCACAACATATATAAAGAAAACATGAGTATAAATATGTTTCCCAACCCAAAATAATATAACTAATTTCATAATTTCCAAATCACCCAACCATGACCTCATAGTCCTTCATGAGTCATATGCATGAACTAGGTCTTGGGACTTCCCTGTGCTCCCACGAAACTAACTCATTCATGGTCCACCCCTATGAGCTTATCCCGCTCATAGTCCTACCCTACAGACTCCTCGTCTGTAGTAAAACATCCAAGTCTCACACTTGGATCCTGGCACGCACGCAATCACCATACTATGGACTCCTCGCCCAATAGTAGCCGACAGGAACATAACAGTTCCTTGCCCATCGTGCGCCCGACACATGCAATCACCATACTAAGGACTCCTCGCCCATTAGTAGCCGACGGGAACTCAACCAGTTCCATGCCCATCATGTGTCCAACCACCGAGCACATCCCCGACCCCTATTGGACTTAGTCCTTCAAACCCAAACATCACACACATGCATCTACAACCAAACCATGGTATAACAACCAAACACACCCACAAGCATATAGAAATATAGTAAATCGCATAAACTTGCTTAGGCTAGGGACCCCTCGCCCAAGCTAGATCCTCAATCTCACTTAGGCTAGTCCACCTCGCCTGAGCAAGTTTAACTCAGCAACCAAGGCACGTCATCTCGCTTAGGTGAGCTCCTCTCGCCTGGGCGAGCCACACGTTTGCCCAAACACCCATTTCCATCTCGTCTGGGCTAAAATACAAGCCAGACACCACACATGACCAAGACATCTCGCTTAGGCGAGGTCATCTCCCCTGAGCGAGACCCTGATTCGCTCAAAACCCATAAAATCCTCGCCTGGAAGAGAAATTGCGCTCAACACGCGCAACTCCCTCACTATCTCGCTTAAGCGAACCTCACTCGCCTAAGCAAGAGTCTATGTCGCTCAAAACTCATTCTCTTCGCCTGAGCGAGACGCTCGAATGGCAATAGGGTATGCGTCTCTACCAATCTCGCCTAGGCGAACCAAGCTCGCTTGATTAAGAAATGCAGATACCCTCACTGATCACGCACTCGACTCACTCCAACCTTGTCCAATTCGCACCACAAAGCATACCAAACAGAATTCGAGCATACCAAATCAATTTACACAATTTGCAACATCATATTGGCATAGTATCCATAAAGTCCCCAAAACCCAATTTTCCACCCCGTTCCCGCATATACCATGTATAACCCCTCTTTTTCATGCATTTAGCCCAAAATCCAAAACACATCAGTACCAAATTCACAACCCCCAATTTCCATCATAAGCATTACCAATTTCTGCACAGAAATCCATCAAAACATACAATACACACAACAATACGAATTTTGGGTTCAGCTCCCCTAACCTGGAATGTGTGATCAAATTTATGAAGACAAGACCCCTTGATTCACGACTTCCCTCTTGCTTCAGCCCTTTGCACACACAAAACCTCCTCTCCCAGTCTCAATTTCGTGCTCTCTCTATAGCAGCTAGACATGTCAAAGTGAGCCAACCCGGCTCACACGGGTTGGCTCACCATGAGCCGGGTTGAAAATGAGTGAACCCAACCCGGCTCACTTCATGGTGAGCCAGAAATTTTGTAACCCGGCTCAACCCACCACGGGTTGGTGGGTTAAGTGGGTTGGCTCACCAACCCACCTAAAAAAATTATTTATTTATTTTTTAGTATTCAAATATTTAAATAAATTTTTAAGTTACCCATGAGATGACAATCATACTAAAATCAAGAACCAATGTTTTGATCATGCTCACCAGCAATCTATGAAGAATTATTTCCAAGAAAGTATCCATATAATCTAAGAAAGCATGGCTAATATTACAAATTTTCTGTCATGCTATTTAACAAAATATAAATAAAAAAACTATACATTTTTTTCATGCTAATTTAGAAAAAAGTTGTTTATAAGACGGTTACTTGAGTAATTTACTATAAAGATTATAGTTAAAGATTAAAGTATCAACATATATAACTTGACAATCAAATTAATTAAACATTCAAACTATTCAAATATAATTAAGCAACATTCTAGCATTTAAAAATATGAAATTGTGAACAGATATAATAGGAGTAGTAAATAATTATTAAAAAAATAACAAAAAATTAACAAAAAATTAACAAAAATTGTAAAAAAATGTTGGTGGGTTAAGTGGGCCAACCCACCTTCAACCCGGCTCGAACCCGTTTAACCCGTGGGTTAAGTGAGCCGGGTTGACTCACGGGTTGAAACTCATTTTGACATCTCTAATAGCAGCTCCCACAATTACCAAAATCCTTCCTTTTTCTTAAATTTTAGCTTTTATAGGTGCCTTTAAAATAGGTTTTAAAAATAAAACGAGTTTGGGCTTTTAATTCCTCTTCAATGTTACTGATTTGGTAAATTCCCAGCCCCTTGGCTGCTCCATTCTAGGCTTTTCTTTACCCTTCACATTCATACCATAACTATTAGTTAGCAAAAATAAAGCTTATTCTTTGCCCACCAAGGTTTGAACCCATGACCTTCCACTTATAAGGCCAAAGCACAACCACCATACCAAATCACATTTGGTGATACTTACAAATCAACAATAGTTTACAATACCAATCACATACTCATATCCTTAAAAATCAATAACAAAACAATCACACATAATTGGCATACTTAGGACTTGAACCCAAGTCCTCTCGCACAACCAAAGTACTTTCAACCATTTGAGCTAACTTTTCCACATCACATTAAACAACAACTAATGTCATAAAGGCGTCTTCTACCCGCATTTATTAATTAATTTTCCCGGGTCTTACAATTGTCAACCTTTCGCTGATCCACCTATCTATGCTAATGATTCCTCTACTTTGGTATCTCACAGTGATGATCGTCAACGCTCACACAAGTCGTAGAAAGGGCATCACAAGTGTGATCATTGTGGCAAATTTGGCCACAAAATTGATCGGTGTTATGCCTTACATGGTCGTCCTCCTTGATCTGTTGTTGTTGCACACACTGATCCTTCGTCACAACCATCTTCTGCAGATCCTCATTCATTTGTTTCTGTCATCGACCAATCTGCTTTCTTCAATGAATTTCTCAAATGGAGTGAGGATCGTAAGCTTTCTAGTTCCACAACTTCTATTGACCACATAGGTACATCTTTTGCTGGTCTGACTCAATCTTCGTCTGTTGGTCCTTGGGTGTTCGACTCAGGTGCCACCGATCACATTACTGGTAACAAATCTTTGTTTTCCTCTTTGTCCTCTCTAGATAATTTACCCTCTATTACAATGGCTAATAGGTCTCGTGTTTCAGCTCATGGTGTTGGGATTGTCGATCTTTTTCCTTTTTTATCCATTGATAATGTTCTTTATGTTCCTGGGTCTCCTTTTAACTTATTATCCATTAGTCGTCTAACTAAATCTCTTGATTGTGTCATTTCCTTTACCCAATCGTCTGTTTGTTTACAAGACCGGAGTTCGAGACATGTGATTGGCACCGGATGTGAGTCCCATGGTCTTTATCATCTCCGTCCTTCTTCTCATATTGGCGCAGTTATGGAGTCTCCACCTCTTCTTCTTCTTACTCAGTTAGGCCATCCTAGTCTTGCCATGTTGTAGCAACTTGTTCCTAGCTTCTCCAAGTTGTCCAAGTTGGTGTGTGAGTCATGTAGTTAGGCAAGCATAATCGTAGTTCTTTTCCTCGTAGTGTCGCACACAGTGCTTCGTCCCCTTTTGCCTTAGTTCACTTTGACATTTGGGGACCTAGTCGTGTTGCATCTAGTTTAGGTTTTCAATACTTTGTTACTTTTATTGATGATTATTCCTGGTCTACTTGGTTATTTTTAATGAAGAGTCGTTCTGAATTATTTCATATCTTTCAATCTTTTTTCCATGAAATTCAAACTCAATTTGGTGTTCCTATTAAAATTTTGAGAAGTGATAATGGTCGTGAATATCTTTCCAATTCTTTTAAACAATTTATGGCTTCGCATGGCATTTTGCATCAAACTTCTTATGCATATACACCTCAACAAAATATGGTGGCTGAACGAAAAAATAGACACCTTATTGAAACCGCTCGCACTCTTTCAATTCATGGCGAGGTTCCTCATTCTTTTTGGATGATGCTATTCTTACTGCTTGTTATCTTATTAATCGCATGCCTTCTTCGGTTTTAAATAATAAAATACCTCATTCCATTTTATTTCCTCATGAACCTCTTCATCCCTTACCTCTTAAGGTTTTTGGGTCTACATGTTTTGTGCACAATTTTAGTCTTGGCTTGATAAATTGTCTCCTCGATCACACAAATGTGTTTTTTTAGGGTTTACGCGATCCCAAAAAGGATACAAATGTTTTTCTCCTTCTCTTAACCGCTATTTTGTTTGTGCAAATGTCACCTTCAATGAGTCTTCCTTTTACTATAAAAGTTCTTCTCCTTCCATTGAGTATCCATCTAATACCGTCGATTTTCCTAGTCCTGCAATATTCCTATGATCTATGATCTTCCAAGTGTGCCTTGTACGCCGTCAATTTTTGTTCCACCACCTCTTCAGGTTTATAGTCGTCGTCCTCGTCCTCAACAACTAGCGAGTGACTCACCTCAAGTGCCAACTACTGTGTCTCCTCCGGCTTCGACAACTGAGTCTCCCTTTCCACAGAGTGACCTTCCCATTGCCATCAGAAAAGGTATCTATTCTACACGTAATCCTTTTCCTCATTATATTGCTTTAAGTTACCATAGATTGTCTTCACCTTTTTATGCATGTCTTTCGTCTATTTCTTTTAGGACCATCTCAAAATCTGTTTGTGATGCCTTAGCCCATCCTGGTTAGCGTCAGACCATGCTTGATGAACTGAGTGCTCTTCATAATAGTGGAACTTGGGAGCTTGTCCCATTACCGTCTGTGAAATCTGTTGTTGGTTGCAGGTGGATTTTTGCTATTAAAGTTGGACTTGATGGTACTATTGATCGTCTCAAAGCACGACTTGTGGCCAAAGGTTACACCAAAATATTTGGGTTGGATTATGGTGATACTTTTTCTCCAGTGGCGAAGATGGTTTCTGTTCGTTTATTTATTGCCATGGCGGCTCTTCAAAAGTGGCCTCTTTATCAATTGGACGTTAAAAATGTTTTCCTCAATGGCGATTTGCAAGAAGATATTTATATGGAGCAACCTCCTGCGTTTGTTGCTCAGGGAGAGTCTTCTGGGTTGGTATGTCGTCTTCACAAATCTTTATATGGCCTAAAATAATCTCCAAGGGCCTGGTTTGGAAAATTTAGCCATGTTGTTCAACAATTTGGTATGACTCGGTGTGAGGCAGATCATTCAGTTTTTTATTGTCACTCAAGTGCTGGATGTGTCTACTTGATAATGTATGTTGATGATATTGTTTTTACTGGCAGTGATAACCATGGCATCTCTTAGATGAAACAACATCTTTGTGATCATTTTCAGACCAAAGATCTCGAAAAACTCAGATATTTCTTGGGTATTGAGGTAGTACAGTCCAACAACGATGGTATTGTTATTTCTCAACGAAAGTATGCACTGGATATTTTGGAAGAAATTGGGTTGATGAATTCAAAATTTGTTGACACGCATATGGATCCCAATACTAAACTTCTACCAAATCAAGGGAAGCCTATGTAAGATCCCGAACAATATAGAAGATTAGTTGGGAAATTGAATTATCTTACAGTTACTCGTCCTGACATTTCCTTTGCAGTCAGTATGGTAAGCCAATTTCTTAATTCTCCGTGCGAAGATAATTGGAATGCATTCATTCGTATACTAAAGTATATTAAAGGATCTTCTAGTAAAGGGTTGTTATATGGTTCTAATAACCATACAAGGGTTGTTTGTTATTCAGATGCTGATTGGGCAGGATCTCCTTTTGATAGAAGGTCTACATCCGGATATTGTGTCTCTATTGGAGGTAACTTGATCTCTTGGAAAAGCAAGAAACAAAGTGTTGTAGCAAGGTCTAGTGCAGAAGCAGAATATAAAGCCATGGCTTTAGCCACTTGTGAGCTTGTTTGGCTTAAGCAGTTGCTCAAAGAGTTACAGTTTGGAGACGTTAATCAAATGACACTTATATGTGACAATCAAGTTGCTCTTCATATAAGTTCTAATCCTGTCTTTCATGAGAGGACTAAACACATTGAGATTGATTGTCATTTCATTCGAGAAAAGATTATATCTGGAGACATCAAGACTGAGTTTGTTAACTCAAGTGATCAGTTAGCAGATATTTTCACTAAACCTTTACGGGGACCGAGAATTAGTTATATTTGTAACAAGCTTGGTACATACGATTTGTATGCACCAGCTTGAGGGGAAGTGTTAAGATATCTTTAATATCTTATTTTTTGTTTCTATTGTTATTATTCTTCATATGTATTTTGGGCTTAGCCCATATGTTCTTTATTATAAATACAACCCCTATGTGTATTTTTTATACAAGGGAGATTAATCTCAATTCCTACTTTCTCTATATTCAATAAACACCATTGTCTTAAAATATAGTATAGAGAAGAAAGAAGAACACTTTTTAGAAAACTTTTGTGTTTGTAGTGTCTTTATTGTATTTTCCCTCATTCACTAGGTGGTATTTATAGGTAGAAATTGGAGACACAAGAGAAAATAGTAATAAGAATATAACCGTTAACCATAAATGATATTAACTCATAAAATTACAAGTTCATGAATCTTGAGTAACAGTAGAATTTATATTTTAATTATTTTCTTTTAAATTATATTAAAATATTTCCAAGATTAACAATACTTATGAATAAAGTATCTAATATATAAACCAATAATGTTTTTATGATGGTAGATTTTTATCTCACGTGATAGGTTCTTTTACCAATATAGTGTAATTTTTTCTAAAAATAACCTATCTAAGCATATTTTAAAAATATTACCAAAATAGGTCAAGTTGTATATAAAGAATAAAATTTCAAACAATAAAGTCGTTTTAAAAAAATGGGACTTATACTTTTATAATTTTTTTTTTATTTTAACTATTACATGTACGATTTATATGTATATTTTTATTTTAACTTATACAAATCGTGGTTCTAACAGACGGTTTCTCTATTTTGTTATTTATTACTTATATATGTTTTAAAGTTTATAGTTTTTATATTTTTAAAATTTTGTATAAACATTTTTTTATACTGTTGGTTATAATATATGGCTAATAGTTTTTAAAATTTTCTTATCTTTTCTTAATTATATATTGTTTATATATTCTTAATTTTTAGATGTTTATTAATAATTTAATTAATCAACAAAAATAATGTTTTTGATTTCTTATATAAAATATCTTTCATTTTGAATTGTTTAGATAATTTTATTATTAAAACTTATTTACTTAAATAAATAAATATTTATGTTTTTAATAATATATAAAATTATTCATTAAATTATTAAAGAATATTAAATTAAACTTTATATTATTAAAATTATATAATAATATTTTTTATTTAATTTTATTAAAAATTAAAAATACAAATACAAATATTTATTTCTTAAAAAAATTGTAAATATTTAAAAACAGAATTATCTAAAAATTTCAAAATAAATAATATTTTCACTTAAAATAAAATAAAATAAAAACATAACAAATTTTGTATAAAATTATAAGTCTCATTTTTTAAATATAACTTTATTGTTTGAAATCTTGTTTTTTTAGCATAACTTGACCTATTTCGGTAATATTTTTAAATCTGCCTAGATAGGTAATTTTTAGAAAAATTACACTATTTTGGTAAGAAAATAAAACCACGTGATAGGATAGTAAAATATGACTTTAATAGTTAGCATTATTTTTTTATTTCATAAGTCTTTATATATTTATTCTTTATGAATATAGAAGAAAAAGTAATATATTATGTGTTGTTTATTTTTTTTATTAGATTATGATAAATTTATTTTTAATTTTTAATTTTTTTTTGGAAAAAGGTATATTGATGAATAGTCAAATAATAGATTCATTTTTTAAAAATAATGAAAAGAAAGTTATCTGTGAAGATGAAATTCTTGTCGACAATGTGATTTTATGCATTGAAAAGGAAATAGTTGAAAATTTTAGTTATAATTTAATTATTGATGAGTTCAAAAATATTTTAGAAGAAGAGACAATTTTATACGTGTGTGATTTCTTTTGTAGACATATTTATACTAATTATGTAAATATTTATTGTATGGGAAAGACACTGGTTAGGAAATAATTAATGATACTTTATTTCATCTCTTTTACGTTGAAAGCTGTAATAATTAACTCTATTAATTAACTATACTATAAATTCAAATAACAGGTTTTATATAAACAAAAAATACCTATTGAATATATCAGGTTTTATAAATACACAAATATATTTTGAATTTCAAATAAATATCTCTCTGACAAAAAAAAATAAACACTTTGAAATTTCTATGGTCTTTGCTATAATGTAAGAAAAAATATTTATCTGACACTTGAACCATCTCTAGGTGAAAACTTTAAAAAGGTTTGAAAGGTAGGTCTTTAAGTTTTGCAAAAAAAAAAAACATCTCTTTGAAATTTCTATCAACATTAAAATATACTTATTTTATTATTTAATTCATATTTTAACTTTTTTTGTAAATTTTTTATATGTTTAACACTTTTTTTGTTGATTTTTCTGTTAATTTAATTTTTTTTTTTACTTTTAATTTTTAACAACATTAAAGCATATTTATTCTATTATTTATTGGTGAACATCAAATACAATATTAAACATAGGTGTACAATACTTTTGGCATTTTTGTCCTCGATAAAGTAAATCTGTATTAATGATTATTAGGTCACAATTATCTTAACATCACAGTTAACAATGGAATTTTGTAAATTTCAATATGTATTAATTATTCTTAACGAGTACCCTTAGCAAGACCCTTAGTATATTAGTAACAATAATTAAATATATAAATTTTAAATGTATTATTATTATTATTAATTTGGCTCTTCCCAAAATTATTAACCAAGATCCACCCCTGATTATGATGACAATAATTTATAAAATTTTATGTTGAAAATATTTAATACATCAGATTTTAATTTGGATTCACCTAAGAATAATCATATATTCTCATTTTTTTAGAAAAAAGAATTGTATATTTTATATGTAAATATCATGTGTCATGTTCTATTTTTTTAAAAATTAGCATACTGACATATCATACACATATCATATCTGATACACATATTATATATACGTATCATATCTTATGTCTATGCATCATAAGTTTTTAATAATTGTCACATGTATTTGTTAAGAAAAAAATATTAATATATAATTATCATTGGAGTAAGGACAAAGATCTTAAATTTACAGAAACAAAAAATAAAGCCCAGAATGTTTTGTTCAATTACCTTAACTGTTAATTCAAACAAAAAAAAGAACAAAAGTAAGTTTTTGTATTAAAAATGCATTTCTTACTCTTATTGTACTAAAACGAAATATATTAGTAATTTTTGTTTTGAATTGATTATTTACCCTAAATAATCGAATTAGAGCATTGACTTTATTGGTTCAAATCTGGAAGAAATCTACCATCCAAGATATCCTATGTCGCACATTTATTTTCTTCAACTTAAGAAAAAAGTTTATTGTGTAAGAACATTTTCATTGCAAGGATCATACTCAAGTAAGTTTAACATCTTGAATCTTATATAAGACCTTCCCATTAAAACATGTTGATATGGTATAAATTTAAGACCTTGGATTATAAGAATAAAAAAGTATTTTTCTTTGTTAAAAACATTTGTTTATGCCAGAAACTAAATAAAAAGGTATCGAAGTATGAATTTTATAAAGCTTTTATACTTGACAATAAGAGGTTCAATGTAAATTTACGTCGAAACTTCAAATCATAAATGAGATTTTAAAATGTTGCAAAATTCAATTATATTAATTAACGTAGTATTTATGCCAGAAACTAAATAAAAAGGTAACAAAGTATGAATTTTGTAAAACTTTTGTGTTGGATTTAAATTGGTTAGGAGGTCTTAAAAATGATGTAGCACACTGAAATTAACAAAAAAGTAAATTAAAATTGTGAGACAACTCTTGCAATGAAATGGCCTAAGAAACAATTCCTTCACAATAAAAAACACAAATTGTCAAGCAACACCAAACAAATACATATGTAAAATAAATTTAAAACATAATTAAATAAAAGTAAAAGATATAAAGGTAAGAGCTTATGTTACATTGTAAGAAAAAAAAAAAAAAACTTGATGCGCCCACAATTTTGTTTTTCTTTTAAGCAAAGCTCTATGAAGGTGGCTTCTATTTAAATAAACACTGCATTAATATGCTTAAAATTTTCTTTATATTTGATAAATAATGTAATTAATGATACCATTACTTTAATTAATTAATATATGTGAGCCCACATCTTTCCTTTAATTATAAATAGGGAACATAGCACAAAACAAAAGATGAGCAAAAGAAAGTGTGTTTGTGTGGTTGAGAGTTAATAGTTGTGTGGTACTTCAATGGGGCATTTGGGCGAAGATGGTGATCTTGGAAAGGGAGTGAGCATGAATGGTAATGAAGAGAGTTTGGAGAGAAGGGTCGGAAGATGCTGTCAAAGTCCTCTTGACTACTCTAGGTGAAGATATCAACAGGGAAGGCATCATAAAGACGCCACTTCGTGTTGCCAAGGCCCTTTCCGAAGGAACCAGAGGTTATTATATTCTTTTCTTATTTCACCTTTTACTGAGATATTATATAAAAATAATTTCTGACAATTGTTTTATGAAATATAAATTGTAGTATGTTAGCAGAAATTATGATAAGAAGGGTTTTATTATATATACCAGGTTATGTTCAAAGTGTGAAGGAAATTGTGGAAGGTGCATTATTCCCTGAAGCTGGTCTAGACCATACCGAATTCGCTGGTGATGCAGGTGGAGTAGGTGGAGTTGTGATTGTGAGGGACCTTGAGTTTTACTCCTACTGTGAGTCTTGCATGCTACCATTCTATTTCAAGTGCCATGTGGGGTATGTTCCTTCTGCCCAAAGAGTTCTCGGTTTAAGCAAACTCTCCCGTGTCACCAATGTGTTTGCAAAACGTCTCCAAGAACCTCAAAGACTTGCAAATGAGGTGTGTTCTGCTTTGCATGAAGGAATTCAACCCACAGGTG
>Ga0209589_1007336_pt1 | contig 17797 bp, 9 predicted proteins | sample CowpeawhiteBW_FD_187525 | JGI IMG/M metagenome (GOLD analysis project Ga0209589, IMG submission 187525) | Root nodule microbial communities of legume samples collected from California USA - Cow pea white BW (SPAdes) (version 2) | ecosystem: Host-associated > Plants > Roots > Nodule | place: USA...
ATACTAGATAATAATATATATATATATATATATATATATATATATATAACAATGGTAATAAAATTTTATATTATTGGTAAACCAGCAAAGCGGGAGAAAAAGCTAATTTGTTGGATGAGCTCAATCTCGTTGATGGGAAGAGATTTGGTGGAAAGAAAGAACTTTTTACAATATTATCTCTCCATTGAACCTGTTCTGTTTTTGTGGATAATGAGTAAAAGCAAGAGATAAAATGGAATCGATCCATACATTTCAGAAAATAATGAATTGGTTTCATGCTAAAATGTAAAGTAAAACGTTTGGATCTACCTTTACTAGAGGACCCATAGTCGGTGCCTTTGTCCTCAGAAACTTCCGGTTGCCCATTCATATTTTATTCCACCCCACTCCAAAGGCAGTTCACTTACCCTCTCTTTTTTCTCCAAAAGAGAGTTTCTCCTCCGAACCTACTAGGCACTCTTCGTCCAAGTAAGTTTAGCTCAAGCTTTCATATTATTCTCCTTTTCCAGTTCAGATGCTTTAGGTTATGTCATGAGGGCTCATTGGGATCTCACTTTCTGTCTGTGTTTACATTTCAGCTCCTTAAGTTGTTATAGGTCCTGGTCAGGTTCTTTAAGTCAGATTTCAATTTAAAGATAAGGGAAGCTAGGGTTTAAAGATTCTTATAAATATTGCATGTTTTAAGTTCTGTTTCATGGTTGAGATGCATGTTTGATGTTTGTGTGGGTATGAAAATAAACTGAATGTTGCTTGGTATTGTTTGAATCTGGCTTGCATGCGTGAACAGTGGTGAAACTTGATATTCTCGCCCAAGCAAGCAAGTCTCGCCTAAGCGAGAGTGACAGAAACTCACTTCTTGTTTCTGCTCGAGTTGTCGCTTAGGCGGTGAGCTTCCGTTGAGTGACAAGTAATCTCGCTCAGGCGAGAAGGTCTCGCTTAAGCGAGAATTCGTAAAAACCTGTCGTGCTCACTATTCGAGCTCTCGCTCAAGCTAGCATGCCTAGCTTAAGCGAGATCACTCTGTCGCTTGAGCGAGGACTCCTAGCTTGAGCGAAATTGGTGCATGGACGTGCTTTAATGTTGTTTTTTTCTCTGAATTGGGTGATGTCTCCATGATTAATTCGTTTATTTTTTCTATAGTATGAAGTATGTATGTTTTATGCAATGTGATAATACTGTTATATGTTGTGTTTGGCATGAAATGAAACATGAATTGGCTGGTTGGTTGTTCATTGGCATGAGAATATAATGCTTGAGATAACATGTGGTTGTGGTATGAACTAGACGTAATTCCATGAGTTTCTCGACGAGACTTCATGCTGGTTTTGTAGTGTATATATAATTAGATAAGGATTCAAGCAAGGTTGCATCCTGAAACTCTAAAGAATCAGTCAGTCTCACATAGAGCAAACTGATTCAAGTAGCAAGAGTAGTAGGAGGTCCTAGTCTTTAGCAGGATAATGGCTCTAGATGATCATGGGCTAACCTTGCGCGTGGTAGGGTGAAACTCATTGGCAATGACTCTGCAGAGCAGTAGAGGTCATCACAAATGCCAACATTTAGTGAATCTGATCTTTTTATATTTATGCAGATAATTGAGTCAGAGGTCTTGCATGGTTGCCATTACATGCACCGTATGTATGCTTACTAAATGATTTGTTTATAATCTGCTTAAGAAATGACCTACTCAATTGTATGATAAAAATATCTTTTTATTTCTAACTTACCCTTTCTCTCTGTGTTATGTTTTTCATATAACTTTTCCTTTTTGCAATGATCACCAATTTTTTAGTGTGAGCAGATGTGGAAACTCCTAGGGGTCACCATGCAGATGAGGATGTTGCTGTGTAGTCTAGCCCTTGTGTTGGATTTTGGCTCACTATTGAGCCCCTTTTGAAGAACAATGTTATCTTGTAATTTCTTACTATGTGAGCAAATTCCTAGATTTAAATTATTCTGTTTAAATTATGTTCATGGCATCGTGTTGTGTCTTTGAAATTTTTTTCCCCTTTCCGTATATTTGGGATAACTATCATAACTGTAATGACCAACCATTTATACTTTATGTCTCGTGCTTTGTAGTATTATAATTATGCGATGCTTTATTTATTATAAATTTATCTATAAAATGAGATGTCACAATAATAATAATAATAATAATTAAAATATATTAATTTTAACTATAAGGGCAAAATTATGATCTTACATTTTAATTTATTAAAACTTTATTTTCTATCTATCCCATCATTCAGATCACTCATAAATTTTTACAAACTTTATCTCTAAATTTACTCAATTTCCCTCTCAAATCTCTAAAAAAAATAACACACACCTCACCCTGTGATTCACTTAAATTTATGATTTCATTCTCCCTCATATTAATCTCCGCATAGTGTTGCAAATGTAGTGAATTTGCTTTTTGTATTCACTTACAATTATTTGAGCAGATCGAGGAAAAAAGATCCGCAGGATGATATGAATTTGCAACTCACACCGAAGAGGAGATTTGAAGGTGAAAGTTGTATATTTATTATATTGTCCCTGCTGCAACATTATTTTCATGTGCAGATGGTTGAGGTTCTATGTGAAGACAAAATAATAATAATTATAATAAAAATAATATTAATAATTAATAACAATAATTAATAATAATAATAGATAATATTAATAATAATAATTAATAATAATAATAATTAACATTACTATTATTGTTAATAAAAATAATATTTAATATTCTTTTTTACACCAAATACATTGTATTATTTTTTTACTTTAACTATATTCTTTTTTTCAAAACTATTATGAACATGTTTAAAAATTAATTTTAACAAATCCAAAAATTATTATATATTAGTTTTAAAATAAAAAATTAATTTTAACCATTGTAATATAGTTATATTTTTTCCAACATAAAAAAAAATATTAGTAGCTAATGAAAGAAGTGCTAACTAATTAATTACATTAATGAGAATGTTAAATGAAAATTACATACTAGAAAATAACTCTGAAATAATTAAAGGATTTTCATTTGATGATAAATATATGATTCTCCGATCTTTAAAAATTACTATTATTAATTTTTTTACAAACTAATAAATAACAATTATTATTAATTTTTATAAAATTATTGGATAACAACTTTTTTTAAAAGAATAATTTTAACTCAATAAATTATTTTATATTATTTTTAACAAGAGAAATTTGATAATTTTTATTTATTATCTATTATTTATTTATTTATTTATCACATCGGTTCAATCATTGTAAGCTTTTCTTTCAAATTCATTTAATTTTATCTTTAAACCTCTTTAAAAAAATATAAAAATTTTACTTTTAAATCTACTTAAATTCATCTGCTAATTATTTTTCTCAACTTCATTCTCACAAAAGACCACACCATTTAACATTGATTAAATATCCTTCTTTACTTTATGGATGCATGTCAGGATTAAAAAAATTTGAACTTCCAAATATTTGTAAATAAAATTTGTCATGAATACTAAATAAATATTCTAGTAATGATGCACTAATATTAAATTACTTGCATATTGATGGTACGAATGTCAAAGTATCTCAGGAGCATATATTCATTACTCACTAACAATTCTTAGGGACTTTTAGTTGGGTATTTATTAATTTAAATAATCAAAATAAAATTATTATTGAAAGAGATATTAAGAATCGCTTAAAATTTGACTTTGATATTTATATTTTTTTTTTATCTAAATCTACAAAATTGAAGTTATTTTATAACAGATTGATTTTTAAAATTTATATTTCAACATAAATCATTTAAATTTATCTTTTAAAAAGACCAAATTTATTTATATTGATACTTTATTGAGTTATTTATTTTGAATTATACTTCAAAATTATTTTTTATTTAAATTTATATTTTTAAAATTTCTATTTAAATATATTTGTTTAAAACATTAAGAAATAAAATATAAATATATGTGGATAGTATTTTTTGACATATACACAACAAGTAACATGACAAGTAATGGAACAACGTTTTTTTAATAGAATGGATAACGAATCAACAATATACATACTTGACTTCGTTATCATCCTTAGATCCACACTCATTATAATCCTTATATTCACACCCATTATCATTGATTTCTTTTTTTTTTTATGAAAACCGGTGTAATTTTATATGAAAAATTACGTAAATGGGTAGGTTTGAAAAAAATTACAAACTTTTAGTAACTCGTGTTCAAAGAGGACGACTAACACAAAGAAGTCGTGCTCCATGATAACAGTTTCACTGATTGAACTAAAGTCATCAAAAGAGAAGAGGACTTCTTACTTTTTTAAAACAAAAATTGGAAGTTGTGTTGAATGATTACGACTTTAATTTTTTTTTTTCCAAAAGTAGTAAATTTTGGGTTTATATAATTTAAACTGAATGTATAGATTATTAACATATTTTTTAAATGAAGGATAAAATAATTGAGTATATGTACGAATTCTTATGACACTTTCTGCGATGAAGGAAATGTAAAAACGTAACAAGGTGTATGCTCCACAACACAAGATAAATATATGTGCACTCCTACCTATCTTTAAATAACTTCTTAGATACGATTTGGCATTATTGAAGGATGAATAGTATAAGCAATAGTTAGTGGAAGAGGAAGAATCAAATCATTTAATATCAACATTGTCAATGCTGTCCTCTTCAACATCTGTGCGGAAGAAACAAATGCATTCACATAATGTATTGTGATCTCACAAAAGAAAAATTATTTGAATGTTTTCTTTTTATCTATAGAAGATAAATATATATATATATATATATATATATATATATATATATATATATATATAAGTAACAATATAATCTAAATAAAGGTATGTAATTAATTATGCACACTATAATTACAGAATATTTAATAACTTAATTATATACATTTGATTAATTTAATTACAGGATATTAATTACTAATTAATTTAATTTTAAAAGAATAATTTTGATTATATCACACCCTGCATTTTAAGTGGTTTACAGGTACGTAGACTGGTCCGAAACATGAGGTAAGCCTTTAATGAAGATGTCAACGGCCTGATTGTGGAAGGGACATAAAAAACTCGGTCTTATTATCTTTTCTCGACCAAAGTGAATATACATCTTATCATATTTTGCACGCCAGTGCTGCATAGGATTAATGGAGTGTTTCTTTGAGACGATGATATTGTTTATGTGTATCGGTGAAGACAGATTCTTGACATTTTGTTCTTTTCAGAGTATATGTATTGATTTGCGGGTATGGATTTGTAAGAAAAAGCGTTTATTCCATCCATTTAAAAGGAAGCTGATTTAAGTGTATTATGGATAACATTACGAGATTAACTCTTGGTGGTCTTATTTTATCGTAAGAACATAAGTGGTGTGTGTGTGTTGAAGCACCGTGTGGTGGTGTTCTGTAATTGCATTTTGCACGAGTGAATGCACTGGTGTTGGTGTGTGGTGTGGGTTTGTGAGTGCAGGAAGACACAGGGATGTGGTGGGGAAGGAAGATGGTATATGTGTTGGAGGAAGATGGTGGTGGAGGAAGACTGATTGAAGGGGGTGTGCACCGGTTATATAACTGATGCGGTGCAGTGTGTGTGGCACCGGTTACGTAATTACCGGTTATGTAACCGGTGCCTGTGCAAAATGAAGAGTGACACCTGTGTGTTTTGATTTTTTTTTTTAACTGTGTTTGTGTTTTTAATTCGTATTAATTATTTTTGTAACATAAAATTACAAAATCATTCTCTTGTCCATCAAGAATATTTTGGTAACTTTCTAATTCTATTTATTTTTACAATTTATTTTATTTATTACATCAATCAAATCTCTCACTCACTCTTATAAAACTTATCTCCAAATCCACTCATTTTACCCTCTAAATCCACTAAAAATCACACACAAATTCATTCACTTAAATCCACACAAATACATTTTGACATTCTTCCCAAAATCTATACCTCCAAAGGATGTGTTCGTTGGGGTATAGATTTGGGGGAGAATGTTAAAATAGATAGGGTTAGAAAGTTATCAAAATATTCTTGATGAAAAAAAGAGAATGATTTTGTAATTTAATGTTACAAAAATAAGTACAAATAATTAATATGAATTAAAAAAATATTAAAATTATATGAAATTTTAAAATAAAAAAATTTAAATTTTTATGAATGTAAAAAATTTATACAATTAAATCAAAAAAAAAGTTATACAATTAAATTTTAAACAAAGTTATACAAAAAAAGTTAAGAAAAAAAAAACAACACACGTAACCAGTGTCATTTTCTTATTTGTACAAGTAACTACTATCACACATACACAATGCACCGCACTGATTATGTAACCGGTGCGCATCCTTCCATGAGCCCACCTCCACCACCATGTTCCTCCACCACACCCCACCACGACCACCTTCCTCCCCCACCACCCACCACAACATCATTTCTCTACACTACTCATAAGCCCACACTACACATTGGTGCATTCATTTCACACACACCCCACATTTGTTTCTTTTATTACAGTGAAGTAACACCACCACTCATCTTTGAACAAATTAAACAACACGATAAGTAAAACAACTCACATAATTTCGTAATGTTATACAAAATATATCCAAATCACCTTAATTTTAGGCGGATGAACTAAACTCTCCATCCCACAAATTCGCGTTCATATTTCATACTATATCGCTGTAAAAGAACACGGTCAAAGCATGAATTTCGTGCTCACAAATGGACTTAAAGAGAGCAATCGCATACATTGCGTAAGGGACATAAACAGTTATTGTTTTCTTACAACTACCGCTCATTTTAATGCATGGAGCTATTGTCCAAAGGATGTAACCTTCAACATGCATCTGGGGTGGTGTTGAACAGCGCTGTGGGGAATAGCGTGTGTGCAGCGTCCTAAGCCCGTGACTTGATCCAGAGCACCATGCACACTCTGTTAAAAGGTACACAAGTGCAACCCTCACATTTCGTTTTCTACATACACATATTAATATTAATTACTTATCTTAACTATTGTTATTATGTTTATAAATAGTTATATTAATTGTTGTTATTAATTTTATAAATATTTATATGGCATATTGTTATTATTTTTATGAATAGTTTATATTAATTATTGTTATTATATTTTAAATAGTTATATTAACTATTGTTATTATGTTTATAAATATTTATACCAATTATTGTTATTAATTTTATAAATAGTTATATTTATTATTGTTACTAATTTCATAAATAGTTATATTAATTATTGTTAATATTTTTTAAATAGTTATTATATTAATTATTGTTATTACTTTTAGAAATTATTATATTACCTGATATAATTACTGATTGCATTTATTATTACGCCACTTGCATATACTGTTGGGTTGATTAAAGAAGATCATAGATATCTTATTCAATTTTGATTAAGATGATAAATAAATTTACTCATGCGTATATTGTCTGAACTCATTCATGTTCTGACAAAAAAGTCTTGTATTAATTAAATATGAGTATGAGAAATATTCGACTTCTTAAATTGATTATGGATATGTGAATGAGATGAGAATATACATATTTGAAATGTAACTTATTATCATTTGTGTAATTTTATCACTATAATTTTATAAATAAATTTTATTTATTATAATATAATAATTTAATGTAATTGGCATGATTTTTTTATCATCATCTAATATATATTAAAGTTTAAAGGATGAAAGATGTATATTAAAATTTTATTATTATTAGATTAAGTTTTTCTCTTTCTTACACTTGTTTGAATGCTTTTCTTTGTGGACTATTGGCATGACTTGTAGAAACCAAATGACTATTACAAGTTTTCTTGAACTTTAGCTCACCCTTGTAATTTTAACATGAAAATATTTTATTACAGGAAAATGTACTTCATTGATAATAAGGGAGAATACAAAAGTCTTACGAGCAAGTCCAAATAAAGGGGCAACAAATAGAAAAGTGGGAGCAACAATCAACAAATAGAGCGGTCCATCATTGGACCCACATACAAACTATAATATATTTAAGAAAATGTTTTTTTAACAATTTGACAATTTTTTTTTATGATCAGTGATTTTCTATTTTTTTATTTTTTTATTTTTTTATATTTTAAAATCACTTAAAATATATTGAACAACCGTAACATGATGAGATGAATAAGCAAGTCAAGGCAGAACAAACTTGTCTTTGGTATTCTCAAATACTTGTTCTGCAATTACAGCAATACTACCTTGAGCCTTTTTGATCTCCAAGTTGACCTTCTCATAAAAGTTATCGTCCATCAGTGCATCAGCAATGTTACTTTCAAGTCCAACAGCCACAGCAGCTTCTGCACTTGCTCCATAAACCACTTTCTGTACCACAGCAGAATGAGTATTATCACCAATTTCATATACAAACAATTGGAGAGGGGAAAATATGAGTAGTGTGCACCTTGATTTTGGAAAAAAGAATTGCACCAAAGCACATTGGACAAGGCTCACAAGAAGCATAGATTTCACACTCAGAAAGTTCAACTTGATTCAGCTTTCGACAAGCCTACACATCATGATATCATAATATCCAAAATGGGTTAATTGATTATACATATTCAAGATGCATAATGATGCCCTTTTAGCAATGAAATTCAAGACAGAAAAGAAAACAAATTGTTAACTAAACCTGTCTTATAGCAGTAATCTCAGCATGGGCACTGGGATCAGTGTTTCTCACAACCATGTTATGACAGCTCGCAACTATTTCATCATTTCGAACAATAACTGCGCCGTATGGGTAACCGTCGCCACTTTCAACCCCTTTGTATGCTTCTTCAACTGCTAATGTGAGGAACATGTTTTCTCTATCCTCTGCAGCAACATATGTTACAAGAGAATACAAATTCCAATTTCATAATCAAGTGTTATAAAAACACATCATGGGACAAATTTAATGCATAACATAATCAGAGCAAGATATGTTTAACATTACCTTATTGAACACACTAGCATTAACTGAAGAGGGACAAAATTGCAGAAGGAAAACAGAAGTACAAGAATTTATAATTATGAATGATTTTACCATTAGAAGCAGTAGCAACATCCTCCATCTTGGTATTAGGGTTAGATGAAAAAGATGACAAGGGAAATTCAGAGCGATCGTGAAAAGCACATAGAAGAAGAGAAGCGCAGTGAAACTAGACCAAGATTTTCCCTTGGAAATGCAGGTTATCAATGACTTGTTTCTGTTATTCTTATGTATCTATGGTCTACTTACCTGACAACTTAAAATATTTAGAATTGGTGCATTTTAATATTTGAAGCGTGTAAAACTTATTTAGTTGTTATTTAAATATTTATTCTGAGTTTTTTATTCCTAAAACAACGTATGTTTGTTTTTAAGGACAACACGAGTATTCTATTTATATTCTTTGTTAATCTTTATTGTACAAATCATATCTACAAAAGTATAAGTTTAAAAGTAACTTTTATTTTAGATAAATATTTTGTAGTGTTTGACACGCTATAATTTATGTTAAATTATATAACTTAATATTAATTACATAATTGAACACACTTAACATTAACGGAAGAGAGACAAAAGTACAAGAAGTTATGATTATGAATGATTTTACCATTAGAAGCTGTAGCAACATCCTTCCTCATGGTATTAGGATCCGATGAAAAAGATGTCAAGAATAATTGAGAGTGATCGTAAAAAGCACTTAAAAAAAGAGAAGCGCAGAGAAACTAGACCTAGATTTTCTCTTGGAAATGTAGAGCTTGTGTTCACAGTTCTTATATATATATATATATATATATATATATATATATATATATATATATATATATATATATATATATACTACTTCAGTAAATTGCTTTCTTAAAAAATATAACTCTTTTAATTTTAAATAATCATTATTATCTTAATTTTTCTGGTCTTAAGCATACTACAGAGTGTGATAAAAGAAAAGTAGCAGAGTAAAGTTAAAAGTGTGATAAATTCTGAAAATAATAAAAAGGTTTTTGTAACAAATGGTGCATTTAAATATTTGAAGCGTGTAAAGCAAATATAATATTTTAATCGCGTGTGTGCAAATAAGGGAGTGTATGTGACCTCGCTTGACATAAATAAGCAGGAAGGAATAGGAGGGAATAGTGTTCTTTCTTTGTCCCTCCATTTAAATTAAATGAAACGTATGTTAATTTAACAAAAAGAATTAATTTCTTTATAATATTATTGATCTGGGTCCATTTTTTTAAATTACGGATGTGAGTTCAGTAGTTAATATTATCGGAGACTTAACAAAATTCGTATATTTCGAGAGATAAAAAATTAAATTAATTTAAAATTTTGAAATAAACTAATTTTAGAATTTATCGAAAAATAAAGAACAAAAATATATTTAATTTTGTATTAAATTACCAAAATATATTGATGGTACGGACATGAAGTATGTGACGAGCATATATTCATTATTACTCACTACTTTTTGTTGGATATTTATTAATTCACTCAATCAAAATAAAACTATTATTTAAAGAGATATTAAAAATTTCTTAAAATTTGACTTTGATATTTATAATTTTTTATCATGAAATTAAAGTTATTTTATAAAAGTAATTTTTTAAAATTTTATATTTTAACATAACTCATTTAAATGTTTCTTTTGTAAAAAACAACTTTATTTAAATTAATATTTTATTGATTAATTTAATTTGAGTTATATTTCATTTTTTTATTTAAATTTATATTTTAAAAATTTGTATTTAAATTTTTTATTTAAAATATTAAGAAATTAAATATAAATATACATGAATAGTACTTTTTGACAAATAAGTAAGTAAGAGAACAACTTTTGTTTGAATAGAACAAATAACTAATCATCCTCAGATTCACATTCAGTATAATCTCAATATTCACACCCATCAACATAGCGTTTTTATTTTTTTATTTATGAAAATGGTGTAGTCTCAAATGAAAATTAAGTAGATGGACAGATTTGGGTTTTTATTTTTTTCATTTATGAAAATAGTGTAGTTTCAAATGAAAATTAAGTAAATGGCCAGATTTGAAAAAAAAAATACACGCTTGAATTCGTGTTCTGAGATGACGACTTTACATAGGAGAAATTGTGTCCTGTGATAAGGGTTTCACTGAACTAAAGTCGTAAAAAGAGAAGACGACTTCCTATATTTAAAAAATTGGAATAAGTTTTTCACGACTTTATATCGTGCTGTAATGACTTCTGTTAATGTCTTTCAAAGAAGTTGTTAGCATGGAAGACGAATTCTAACACTTTTATGATGAAGAAAATATGCAAAACTTAACAAGATGCATGTTCCACAAAACAAGACAAATATATTGATGTGCATTCCTACCTAGCTATGAATAGCTTGTTCTTAGAGACGATTTCACATTATTGAAGGATGAATAGTATATGCAATAGTAAGTGGAAAAGGAAGGATCAAATCATATAATATCAACATTAATTGTCCTCTTCTCACAGTTGTGCGGAAGAAGCAAATGCATTCACCTAATGTATGGAGCCACTGTCCAAAGGAATCTGGCAAAGTGTGAATATAAAGGACAAAACCTTCAACATGCATCTGGCGTGGTGGTGAACAGCGTGGTGGGGAATAGCGTGTGTGCAGCGTCCGAAGCCCGTGACTTCTTGATTCCCAGCACCATGCACACTCTCTTAAAGGTACACAACTGCAACCCTCATTTGGAGGCTTCTTTGTATTTTGGGTCCCTTTTCATTCGAAGTTGTAAAAAAGGTTCCTGAATTTTTTTTTTACGAAACTGGGTTAAGTCGTTAGGACGGAGGACGACATTGAAGGTGAGGTCGTCCTCCATCATGCCAGTTTCATTTTTTTTTTAAAAAAAACAAAGTCGTCAGGCAAGAGGTTGGTTTCTTGGTTATGCGTGATGAAGTCGTCTTTGCAAATGACGACTTCATTTTAAATTTCTTTTTTTTGAACAATAAATGATAATAAATTGAAATAAAAAAAAATAAACATTAATATATTTTAAAATTTATTAAAAAATAAAATACAATAATTTAGTTACTAGAAAATAATAACAGTTATCTATGTCCTCTAATTCCACATGTTGGTCTTCTTCTGGGTCTGTTGGGTTGTCTTGCTGGTTTGTTGTTGTTGTGGTTTGTCGTCATCATCATCATCTTCATCTTGATGACTTTGGACATTTTGCGGATGGTGAATCGTTATTTGCGGTGATTGGGAAGACATTCGTTATCAAGAGTCCACAGTGTCATATATCAAGCAATACCATATCGACAATGGTTATAGATTTGTGGTTGTAGAGAGCAAATCTGGAAAATTTATATGTTGATGTGTCGACTACATTAAAGGCTACCCGTGGCGTTTACAGGTTGCTTATAGCAGAGTTTGAATTGGGAAATTAGAAAGATTGATAGATCACACACGTGTTTGTCAACCATGCAACCTGCAGATCATGTCAATCTTGATTCCAACCAAATTGGTTCTATTGTGATAAACTCTGTAAAGGAAAATCCTTCCATACCTATCAAAAGTTTGGTAGCTGAAATTAAAAATCGTTTCGTATATTCAGTTTCATATGAAAAAGCTTGGAATGGTAAGCAAAAAGCGCTTGCTAAGGAGTTTGGAGATTGGGAAGAGTCTTACAATGAACTTCCCAGGTGGTATCAATTTGTACAAGAAAGCAATCATGGCATAATAATTCAATGCACTGGACCTCCTGTACTTGTAAGTGGCTAACCTGACCCTTCTTGCTATATTATGGAACGCGTATTTTGGTCTTTTGGACCATGCATCCAAGGTTTTAATTATTGCAAGCCAATTGTCCAAGTAGATGGCACATTTCTCACAGGAAGATATCAAGGGGCATTGCTAACAACACTAGCTCAAGATGGGTCGCGTAATATATTTCCTTTGACTTTCGCAATAGTGGAAGGAGAAACAAAGGAGGCCTTAATATGGTTTTTTCAACTCTTAAGGGAGCACGTTACACCACAATCAAACATCTGCTTGATAACAAACAGAGGGAAAGGCATATTGGCAGCCCTACAATCTGAAGAAGTACAATGGGAAGCAGATGGATTGCAATCAGTATACTGCATATGTCATATTGCTTCAAATTTCAACAAAAAATTCAAAAATCATGAATTGAAAAATCGGTTAAAGAATATGGGTAATAAAATTTTTCTTTCATTCACCATATTAAATAATTAAACTAACTAATATAATTGTATTTTTACAGCTTACGAGGTGAAACAACCCATATTGGATGCTAAATTGACGACTTTGAGATCACATTCACCAGAAGTGGCATCTTGGATCGATAGGATACCACTACAAAAATGGACTCAGGCCTACTATGGGGGTAGTAGATTTGGACACATGACAACAAACCTGGCAAAATGTATGAATTCTGTTTTAAAAAGAGCTCGTTCATTACCAATTTGTGCTCTAATTAAGGCAACATTTGAAAGGATCGCTACATGGTTTGTTGAGAGAGGGGTTAAGGCAGACTCCATGTTACGAGCAGGTCACTAATATCCCGAGGAAATTAATGCTATTATTAGAAAAAATCAACAACAGGCGGGAATGTGTCAAGTGCGTCGATACTCAAGAGAAAATAATGAATTTCAAGTTCAAGAGATGTTTTCTCCACATGATCACAGCCTACCAATGTCTTTTACAGTTAAATTAAATGATTGGTGATGTAATTGTGGTCATTTTTAAGCTCTTCAACTGTCTTGTCATCATGTAATAGATGTTTGCTCTTTCTCGCATATAGATTTAACCTCATACATCCATCCAGTTTATAGTCTCTATAATATCAACAAAGCATATGAAATACAGTTTCATCCGGTTAGGAATAAAGAATATTGGTCCATATACACTGGACCAAATTTCATTCTAGACCCAAACATGTAGGGTAAGGGGAAGACCACCAACTAATAGAATCCATAATGAGATGGATGAACTAAATCCAAACAGACGAAGCAAATGTTCATATTGTAGAAATGAAGGACATCATAGGGACAACTGTCCCTATCCTCAGTCATTTATTGCTTTATCTAATTTTCTAGTTCATTTTTATTATGTCATTTTTATTATGTTATTTTTATTATGTCATTTTTATTATGTATTTTTAGGCTGCGAATTTTATTATGTTATTTCTATTATGTAATGTATTTTTTAAAATTAATTTATTGTACCAATAAAAAAATTAATTCCCAACAAATTAAATAAAATAACTACTCTTAACAACATTCTGTAAAAAAAAAATCAAATCTAAAAGGTTAAAAAAAATTGAAAACTGAAAATTTTTAAAAGATAAAATAAAACTGCAATGATAAAAAAAACAAAAATCGGCCTCCTGCCTGACGATTTCAGGACCATATTTGCAGAAATCGGTCTCCTACCTTAAAAAAAAAAAAAGGAAACCGGCTTTTGGGAGGACAACTTCATCTTTAATGTCGTCCTCCCCCTAACAACATGACCCAGCTTTACAAAAAAATAAAATTCAACCGATCCATATTTACAAATTGTTGGTCAAAATACCCAGAAATACAAAATAGCCTCATTTGGATCTCTACATACACATATTAATATTAATTACTTATTGTTCTTATGTTAATAAATACTTATATTAATTGTTGTTATTAATTTTCAGAAATAGTTATATGACACATTGTTATTATTTTTATAAATAGTTATATTGTTCTTATGTTTATAAAAAGTTATATTAACTATTGTTATTGGGTATAATTATTCGCAACGTACACAGTTTCGTTCCAATGTGTCTAAATGGTATCCGCTTTTAACTTTGCATCTATTGAGTACCCAAATTAGTTAATTTGCATCAATGTGGTCCATCCCGTTAAATTTTCAGAAACGCCGTTAACAGAACAGTGATTTGGCATTGTTGAACGGATACGTGTCAATGAGAATAATTGTACAGTGGCAATGGATGGGTAATGTGTCATGCCCTATTTCAATTGATTTTCCCCACTGAAAAAACCCTAATGTCCCATTCCCATGTTCATCTTCTTCTTAATTGTTCGATTGGTGCAGTGACCGTGAAGGTTATTTGCTGCAGTGGTCAAACCCTAAACCCCATCATTCCAAAAACAATTAATTCAATGAAAGACAAATTAAAATGGTTTGTGCACCTAGAATCCGAAATAGTTGCCACTTTGATGTCAATTACAACTTCAATTTCCTCCACAACGCTCGAAATCGCCAATTTGAATTGAACCCTAACTTCGCGACAACGCTTCTCACTCGAACACCAACTTCTAATTCGTTCCCAAATCCTCTCCTTTTAATTTTCAATTTCATTTTTTGAAACATTGTTCCACATCACACACCACTCTCGTGCCACTTAATTTTTTTTTTCCCACTTAAGTAGTCAACATGGTCAGACGTAAGTCATTTAGCGGAGTTAACTAAAAGGGATCAAATTGATGCAAATTAACTAATTTTAGTACTAAATAGATGTAAAGTTAAAAGCGAGTACCATTTAGACACATTGGAACGAAACTGGGTACCAACTAATTATACCTTGTTATTATGTTTATAAACAGTTATATTAATTATTGTTATTTATTTTATAAATAGTTATATTAATTATAGTTGATATTTTTTTAAATAGTTGTATTAATTATTGTTATTATTTTTTGAAATTATCATATTACCTATTGTTGTAATTATTGATTGTATTACTATTACGCCACTTACTATTGCATATATGATATTTTCTTGATTAAAGAAGAAGATGAGCATCTTAAAAACTGTTAAATACTTAATAAAGAATGTTTAGATTCAAGAGTTGAATTAAAAACTTAAAAAAAATTAGTTGTTGAATTAAAAACTTAAAAAAATTAGTTGTTGAAACTATGTAATTTGCATGTTGAAATTAACATGATTATCGGTAATTGCAGAGAAAATTTTCAAGAACGTTGTCGGAAATAATCGATTATTGTTTACAATAATCTATTATTAACTTCGTAATTATAGAAGTTAACTTCTACGTAATGTGTTAATTTTAAAAAGAGAAATCCACATTATATTAAGATAAATATCTATGATCAAGATACAAAGTTAGAACATTAATGCTAAAATTTCTTGATCCAATTTTCAACTCTAGCATGGAAAAAAATGACAAAGAAAGTGTACTTTTTAATAACTTTTATAATAACTTACACTTAAAAATAATAATTTTATACTAATTTAATCATTTTACAATTTCAATTATTAAAACATTTTTTATCAACCACATCAATTTAAATTAAATTATTTACAAATTTTCTTCTCATTTTCTCTTCATCTTTTCCTTAACGAAAAAAAACCTCACTTTCACCTAATTTTTTCACTCCTTTCCACTCCCAAATTCATCCCCTAATCCAAAGACAACAAATGCTCTAATCCAAAGACAACCTAAATTCTCGTTATAACAAGGATTGTAAGTACAAGAACATGCATCGTAGTATTAACGTGTTTTAAAGTATCATATCCATCGCTTTATCAAGACATATTTGGAGATCAAGCAAAATATATATTAAGTTCATAATATACATTTACCTCAATAACAATGAACAAACTAAATTCTTCATTTTCTATTACAATTCACCAAGCCAGATCACTTATTCAAGCTACATAAACCAAAATTCGAGAAAGAAATAGCTCAAATGATTTGGATTATCCGCTTTCACTCATTTATTGTAGTGGGTTTTATTAAATGGCCTAAGATTAACTTGGTACATAACGCTGAATCAAAAACTTAATTTGTTTAGGGTTTGGTAGAAAGGCTGAAACCAAAAAAAATTATCACAATCACAGCACGAGAATTGTTACAAAATGAATCCGTAGTCATATTTAAGCCAGACGTCGACCATACTAATAACCAGAACATCTCACCAAATATATAATATCTAAAGAACATGTTGATATTGCGAATGCATAAAAGATCTTCAATAGTACAACATAGTTACTCTCCAGAACCAGTTCAATTTCAAATATTTATGTACGTTGACAACTATCAGTCATACTAAGTATTGATTTCATTGAGGCATTTAAAATCCTTTTGTAACAATTCCCAAATCAACCAACATGGAATTCATAATCACAAAACTAAATATTTGATAATAATGTGTTCCACTGAATTCTCAAAATTGATCATGCAAGTACTTGATCTCAAGTTGTAACTGAACATCAATTAATGTAGGATCAACAATTACAGAAAAATATCTCATTCTAGGAAACTACTAGAAAATAAAATAAGCAGTAGAAAATATCAAAAGCAATGAAACCTTAAAATCACAAGAGTGTTTGAAAACTCATTTCTTTTTTCCAGCCTTGGCAGCATCGGAGGCCTTCGTCTGCAGAAAAGACATAAGTTATTGTTTTGTAAAGCAAAAATGATAAAACAGATAAACAGTAGTCAACAACACACAATTGTATTACCTTCTTTACACCACGAATCTTCTTAGCTCTATTCTTTCTCTCCTTCATCTGCTTCCTTGATTTCTCCACCTTGGTATCAAGTCCATTCTGCAAAAGAGGAGATTTTAGATTTTGATCAAACAAAAAGAACCCGACATAAAATACAGAACAAAAGCAAAATAAAGAACAAGAGCATTAGTCAAAAAATACAAACCACGACGATAAAAGTATACGAGCAGTACATTTTGCAAATTCAGAACAGAAAAAACGCCCGCAGTTTGAACTATATATATATATATATATATATATATATATATATATATATATATATA
>Ga0209589_1007338_pt1 | contig 17795 bp, 9 predicted proteins | sample CowpeawhiteBW_FD_187525 | JGI IMG/M metagenome (GOLD analysis project Ga0209589, IMG submission 187525) | Root nodule microbial communities of legume samples collected from California USA - Cow pea white BW (SPAdes) (version 2) | ecosystem: Host-associated > Plants > Roots > Nodule | place: USA...
TTATCTATATAATATATATAATATATATATATATATATATATATATATATATATATATATATATATATTTGTTCCGGTCAAGATAAGATTTTATTAATCAAAACATCTAATATGTCTTTTTCTTTTTTTTTTCTAAACCCTAAACCATAAATAACTCTTATATTTGATTTTCTTGACCTTTGAGCTTCCCTTTTTCTTTATTCATTCTCTTACATCTTATTTGTTGGGATCACAAATACACACAAAGTAAAATAACAAGAATACAAAAAATTTACGTGGTTCGGCCAAAATACCTACCTCTACAATGAATGCATTAGGTGTTATTTTTGATTGATGAATTAGTTTTAAAATTGCATGAGTATTTATGAAAAATATATCGAGTAAACGGGTCAAGCCCAATAAACCCTTCAGACTCCACATACTCAACAATCTCCCACTTGAAGGTTGATCACATCAACTGCACTCCAAAGTAAATCTAGTAATCCTCAAAATTGTAAAACCTCCAAACTAGTGTGATGCCTTCTCAACAATTAACCATGAAGGCTCGTTGAAGTTATGCAAAGCTTCAACTTCTCAATAGTAACCACCTTGGTTAAAAAATATGCAAGATTCTTTGACCTACGGATCTTCTCCAAGAACAAAGTACTATCACTAATTAACCCTCTAATGAAATGGTATCTCAACTAGATGTGCTTTGACTTTGCATGGAACATAGGATTTTTAGCAAGATGAATGACACACTGACTATCAACATAGATAGCATTGTCACACTACTCCTTACCCAACTCCTAAAGAAAATTCTTCAACCAAATCATTTCCTTACATGATTTATATCTAGCCACGAGACATAAGTTTGCTTCTTCATTTCCATCTTGAGATGAACTACTTGTTGAATCATCATTATCTTCTCATGCAATGTAAGCACATCTTTCCTTGGGCTTGTTCTCCTTTCTCTTGTTAACATATTTCTCTTTTCCTTGATTAATGTTTGCACATTCAATTTGTATATATGTCCTTGCTTACCACAATTATAACAAGAGAAACTATGAGTGTTATTTGAATCATTATATTTAGATTTGCCTTTCTTTTGGTTACCTTTGTAACCTTTCCTTTTGAGATACGTTTTAAACCTTTTAACAGTAAATTCCAATTCTCATTTTCACATGATTCAGCCACCTCTTCCTTGTTTTTATCACTCTTTTTGGTGCTAGACTTCAAGGTTATGTTCTTCACCTTTTTTCTCATTTGACTCTTGCTCATTTAGCCTATTCATTTCCATCTCATGCTCTTTTAACTTTCCAAACAGTGCAACAATAGTCATAGTGGATAAATTCCTTGATTCTGAGATGGTTGTGACTTTGGGTTGCTAACTTCTATCAAGACATTTTGAAACTTTGATATTTAGCTCATCTTTGTCAAAATCTTTTCCCTAACCTATGAGGTGGTTGACAATGTGTTTGAACCTCTTTTGAACTTCCGCAATTGATTCATGTTGTTGCATCTTGGAAAACTCATATTTTTGTATCAAAACATGGTTCCTAACTCTCTTCACATCATTAGTTTCCTCATGTGTGACTTTAAGTATATCCTAATATCCTTTGCACTTTTATATTGAGAAACTCTAAAGAACTTGTCAATGTTCAATGAAGAGGTTAGGATGTTGTTTCTTGTACAGTCCTATTGAGAAAGCTTTCTTTCTTCCTCTGTCCAAAGATTCCATGGCTTGCCACGCTACTTATTATCCATAACATGTTTAGGAATGAATGGTCCATTCATAATTGCATTCCAAATTCATTTTTCAATTGGTTCAATGAAAATTTTAATTCAAATTTTCCAAAATTGATAGTTAATGCCACTAAACATAGGATGTCTGTGTATAGAAGTACCTTCTCCAAAAGGAAGTTATTTTTAACCATTTTTCAGAAAAAGAAAAACATTTAGGATCAAACTTGAATACTTTTCAAGAACCTAACTATAATACCACTTGTAGGTTTAAAATGACTTTCTTAGCCAAGAATATGGGGTTGAATTGGTTGAGTACTTAAGAATATGCTCAATTAAAACTTATTAAAACACCTTCAGTTTGAAATAAAATGACTAACAAATCAGAAGTTAATTGCTGCAGGACCATATATTTTAGTCAATTGAAAAACAGAAACAACAGATTGATTTGTTCATACAGTATGATTTAACATATTGAAATATAAAATCAACATAGTGATATTCTAGTAAATTCTGCATAAGAACACAAATCACAATAATCACTCAAACAGCATGTATTACCATACAAGATTGTTTTCAATTGATATATTAAACTTAGTTGCATCACCATATTACATCAAATCACACAAAAACCTTACAAAGATTGATTAAATAAGTTTTCTTGAAGATTAAATGAAGAACAAGGTAAGGAGGAGAGAACCACACAATTATTTTTATATTGGTTCTCTCAAATATGAGCTACATCAAGTTTATCAGGACAACATGAGCATAACAATGCACTATATCAAAAGAATTACACAATTTCACAAAGATTACACTTTTCAATTAAACAAAAACACTAATATTCTTGAATCCCACAAGAATCTCAACCGCTGCAAAACTAGCAAGATCCCACTTACAAACCTAGAACCACACCAAGAAAGACCCAAAAGCGCAAGAATAACGAAAACTTGGTGGTTCTCCCTAGCCAACCAAAATATGTCCATCAATGCTTCAAAACCAAGCAAAAATTTACTCCAAGATTCAAAAATCTTTACTCACAAGTTGCACACTCTGTAATCTAGAGAGAGTGTTTTCCAAATTGGTTTCATTGTTATACCGCTCTAAAATCACAAAAGTTGCTCCATTCTCTGAAAGCCCAGTTATTATAGTTTGCACATAACTGAATTCAACAGGTTGATTTGTTTGTACAATCTATTACTTTCACTTAAGTAAGTGAAATCATTTGATTGCATAACAATTCAACTGATTGAATACATTCATACCAAAACTATATGCAACAAGCCTTTTAACCTATTAAAACCATTTTTATCATATTTAAAAGGACAAACACAAGAAAAAATACATCTACATTATGTCATACAGTCTACGAATTGAGTCCAAACTTCAAGCTTTGTGATCTTCACATCGATTTCAGATTCGATACACCCCAAGCTTGATTAACAACGAATCACTTCAATTCTTCATTAAGTCTTCATCAATCACACATGATTACATGTACTGGCTTCATCAAATCCATGCACTAAGGTCACTTATGCTAACACTATGTTATGGAGAGATGGTATAAAAAATGACTGTGTATTGAAAATGGTATAGGAATTTATGTTGTCATATGTGGAGGACTTTGTTCTTAAGATTTGATTATGCAGAGTGGGATGTTGTTTGACATGTGTAGAACCTCTGAGTTTAATTCAATACACTAAGTCTTCTGAAAATAAAGTTAAGCGAACTAGTTTATTTGAACTATAATGTATTGTGATGTGAGCATAAGCCAAGTGGGTTGATAGATTTATATACTTGGATTTGATTGGTTATGTTGTATGATGCTCATATATGTATATAAATATAACATGTTTCATAAACCAACTAGCTTACCCTATTTTATTTCTATGATTGTGATATTTGTCTATTATGATCGTGTGTTACACAAGAGTAAGGGATGGTATAGGTTGGGATGTGCAACGATAAGGTGTGTTGATGTTGTGGTAGAGGATATAAATGTATATAATATGTTTTGAAAATCGTCAAATATATATATATATATATATATATATAAAATATTTTAAAAATATTTAAATATATATATATATATATATATATATATATATATATATATATATATATATATATATTGCCTGCTATTACAAAACTGATGAAATAATTAGTAGTATTATAACTACTAATTAGAATCACTACAATAACATGCTTTAAAAAAAATAAAATAGTAATATTTTGTATTGTATTATATATTACAATTCCTTTATTTTATTCAAGAATTGCATATTGGGCGTGAAATATCATTTGTTGAAATAATGTAAGACCCTAGAAATTTAAATAATTAAATAAATAATTATTTAATAAATGCGGGTAGTAGGAGTCTTTATGGCATTTAATGTGGTTTGTTATGAAGTGGAAAAGTACTAGCTCAAATGTTTGAGAGTACTTGATTGTGTGAGAGGATTTGAGTTTAAGTCCTATGTATGTCATTTATATGTTATTTTAATAAGTATATTATTTTAATGTTATGTTTGAACGTGAGTAGTGATAATGTAATCCTAAAATTATAGGAATTACCATGAAACATGAATTGTTTGAATTGGTTGTGCACTTGTTTTGTGCTTGAATGGTTGTGGGTTCAAACCTTGTTAAGAACGAATTAAACTTTCTTTTTGCCAAATTTTCTTTTGGCAAGAATATGAAAGGGCAGAGAAACCCTAGCTACAAGAAGGGCAACCTAGAAAGGCTGGGAAGGCAGCCAATAATGGTCTTTGAATGGCCATTAACACCTAATTCAAAGCCATTTTCGTTTTCCCTAGCATTAACAAGCTTTAAGGCTTAGTTAATGGTCTAATTAGTGTAGTTTTTGGAGAAGAAAGAGAGAAAACGTGAAAGGGTAGAGGACAAACGAAATTGGCAGGGAGTTTGAAGGTGATTTTTAGTTGAATTGATCAAAGCATCAAGTGCATTCGGAGAAGGCCAATGCTAGACTAGTGGTGGCACAAGAGAAGTCTCAATTCTTTCAAGTGAGTAAGAATTATCCAGGTAAGGGAAGTTACTTCTTGTGTTTTAATCGCGTATGAATGATTATGCCTTGCCATGATATGATTGCATGGATTTCCCTTTTTCTTTTAAGCTGTTTACGTAAGTTTCTGGGTTTCTACCCAGAAACCGCTTGGCGGGCATGAGGATGCCGCCAGGCGACGCATCAGTAGTGGCCCAGTTACTGGGTTCTGGTATGAACCGTCTGGTAGACCATGAATTTCCGCCAAGCGATGAAAAGCTATTCTTGGTTGTTTGTGTTTTTTTATGCAGGAGTCCTTGTGACTTCTGGAATTTACTGTTGGAAATTTTATGTAATGACAAAATGTTATCAATTGAGTGAAACCTTGACTATATAATAACTTGTTTGGTAATGGCAATTGGGTGATCATGGAATTGAGAGAGGGGCTGAAAGAGGACAATTAGGAAATAGATTCCAACATCCAATTATTATTTAATCGTGGCATCACTTATGCCTTTATATTTCTGGGATTGCATATAAATTCAACCTATTGTATGACAAGACGAGATGGCAAGGAAGCAAGGGATATTCGTACAACGAATAAACTGGGAATTTTCCAAGAATTTGATACGCCGCTTGGTGGCACGTGTTCTGCCGCCATGCGATAGCTAGAATTTTCCAACTTGACAGTATTGGTAGTACATGGAATCATGATTTGGGTATTAGTCTGTGATGCGAAATTTGGAAGAACGGGAATATTATGCTTAAGTCTTAATAAACCAAGATGTAGAAACGAAAAGTGTATGAAATTGATGGTCATATTAGGATATGTGAGAGGTAATATGGATATGGAATTTAAAACAGAACAAAGGCTAATGGTAATTGGGATTGTAGGAACTGGGAGGATAAGATTTTAGTGGGATATATATTTGAAGACGTTGGAAGATTGTAATGTGGTAGGTTAAGGAATTCACTATGAATTGTGTAACTTAATTGGGAGGTAATTAAGTGAAAAGTGTGGGAATCATTGTAATGTAGTGGAAGTAGGCTGTCTAATTGTAAGGTATTGGATTGGTAGCCTTTCCATAAGCTTGATTGAGTTGTTATGCAATGATACAGTACTCGGTAAAAATTATAGGTCTTGAATAAAGGGATTGACGGTTATGAATTATAGGCACTTGAATCATATAAGGATGGCGGATTACCAAGAATTTAACCTGGATTGACAAGTGTATATATGGGTTTTTGGGAAGTACATTAGATTATAAGTTCAATCTATTTTAGGTGCTAAAACCAGTTGAGTTTTGCTACTGGTATAGCGCCTAGCGGCACGGGTGTGATTGTTAGGTGATAAGAGCAGTAGGGATGTTCCTGCAACGTGTGGCGCCTAGCGGCAATGTGTGCTCCGCCAGGTGATAGACCATGAAACAATGGGTTTGGGAAAGGTCTAGCACTTGGCGGCAATGGTGTTCCACTAGGCAGTCTGCACATGAATTTCGCCTGGCGACGCTTAGGTTGCGCCAGGTGATAGTGCTGCAGGCAGTGGCTTGCGTGTATTGCTTGTACGCATTAATGCGAGACTTGGATCAGGAGATGTTGTGCCATGGGCAGGTAGGTTCATGGATGGTGGTGAACACATGATGATATGAGCGGGGAGGTTCATATCCTGTTACTCTCGTGTGGGGATACGAGCGGGTAGGTTCGTATGTTTCGTGCTAACACTTGAGAGATGCTGCGAGTGAGGAGGTTCGTAGCTGGTGGATCACGTGTGTTGGACTATGGACGGGTAGGTCCGTAGATTAGGACTACGAGCGGAGAGGTTTGTAGAGCAGGACTACGAGCGGAGAGGTTTGTAGAGCAGGACTACGAGCGAGGAGGTTCGTAGAGGCAAGACCACGAGCAGGCATGTTCGTGTGAGCATCATAAATCCTAAGTCCATGGCTAACCTTTTTGTGTGAAGTAAAGGTTGAAAAGCCTTGGGGTACTAAGGTCTTGGCCAAGAAGTAACTAGAATAATATAGCTAGGTGTGTTTTGATATTATTAAATGATGTGTTAATTAATTTATGAGCTCACCCTTTCTGTTTGTGTTTAGCGATGATCATGTGATTTGTCACACGGGAACAAATGATATTCCAGATGATACTGTTGACGCATAGCTACAGAGAGAGGGATAACAGGGAACCTTTGACTAGAGATTTTATTTATGTTTTATTTTTTTATGCAATCGCTATTTTGGAACTTGTAATAACATTATTACTCTAGTTTCATTTAAATTATGGCGCATTGAATAATGTTTTAAATCTTCCCGCGTTTGGGAATAATAAAATTATGAGATTTCTCTTTAAAGTATTATTTATTTATTTTAATTAAGTAATTTTCAGTAGGGATGTTACAAATAACATGTATAATCACAATAAAAAATTATATAAAAATCATAAGAAAGGTCACTTATGAAGAAATTATAATGAGTGTAATATATATACATATATAAAGTATGATTTCAAACAAATTAATTCGTATAAAATAAAATCTCTTTGATTTATTTAAATTTTTTGTTAGTCTAAAAAAAGTTGCTTCAATGACGATAAAACACACTCATATTACACAGGTTATTTTTAACATAAATATCAATTAAAGGTCATTATATTACTTAAAGAAGTAATTATTGTTTGAGTGGTACTCATTATTAAAACAAAGTTAACTAGCTTCATCTTATTCAAGCTACATTTTTGTCGTTTTAGCAATATGATATACCATTTGAGCATTACACAAATGCTTGAGTGATGTGTCTTTGGAGTAGAGAGAATTACTTTGATCTCATCCTCACTTAAACTATAACAAGTCAATTGAGCAACAACTCATATCACTTAAGCGACATAAATAGTATTTAGGCAATATGACTCTTTGTTCATATTAAAATAATTTCCAAACCTCACCATTACATCAACTTTTCATCGCTTAAGTGATTTGGTTTCACTTTAACTGTAGGAATTTTAAAGGATAGAGAATATATGTGACACCTTTTTCGCTCAAACTCCAAGCCACAACTTGAGCGAGGTGAACTATTGCTTGAGTGACAACCTTGAGCAATAGTATCATGCACCTAAGTTAAAGGACATCACTTGAGTGACAACTCAACACTCAAGTGTCATATGTTAAATCAAACAAAATGACATATTCACAAATAAGTTTTCTTAAACTATATCTAATGATTTAATCTACTCTAAAAAGTTTTAAATGTTTTTTTACACTCTTATGTTATGCAACATTTGTTGGCAGTATCTCAAATATGCAGGATAATATAAAATATTCACGTTAAATCAATTGTTTCCATAAAGATGGTACATTTAGTCAATCAATTTTTAGAACTATTGGATGAATTTTGATATCGTAATCCTACAAAATTTGCAACAATTTATTATAGCAATTAATCTATGATGGACAAAGCTCTATAAATTTCACACATGCTTTGTTGTTTGGGTCATCAAATTTTTTTTCTTTTAAAGTATACTTACCATTAGAGTTTGTGAGAGTGAGGGTTTCAAACTAAAAAACATATTAAAGGATTCTCGTTGCAATGACAATGGTTGGGTGTTAGTACTTATTCCTTTTTCTGTATTAGTTTTACCATTTGGTATTAAAACAAGGTTAAATACATTTACCTTGTTTTGAATCTGTTGCAGTTATCCTTTTGGATTCTTTATTTGTGTTTTTCTTTGTGTTTAATGTCAAACCTAATATTGTCGGTGTTGGAGGTGTCGCCGTTTATGAGGTGACACTAACCCATTGTTTGGCGTTGCAGTTATGGGTATAAAGGGTCTCAGAGCATCAATACTACGACCCTTCGAGACTTTGTCGGAATCGTTCAAAGGAGTCTGAAAATTGTTTTGTGTATTCATGTAGTGTGGAACACTACCACTTGCTTATGGAAATTGACACCCCCATTTCCTTTTACAGTGGATGTGTTGATTATTCTGTGATTGGAGATGAATTAAACATTTATATTTATAAAACCCAAAAAGGCTTTGGAATTATAATGAGGAGTATATAACTTTGTTTTATATCCATATTTTAACATGAAATATTTTGTTAGTGTGATGGTCAAGTAATGCATTTTTTTGAATTATGGCATGGGTTAAGTAAGGATTGACATATGATTGTTCTCTTTAAATATATTTGATAAAAAAAAAAAACCCTTCATATAAAACTAAAGAAAATATCCCTATATGATTTTGTACGTAATATATGATTTTGTACAAAACCAATATTATGGTTGGACACAATTATTTTCTAAAAAAATTCAAGCTTTGAACCCATTATTAGATAGCACCATAGGGGTTAATATAAATTATATGTTACATATTTAATTTGTACATATGAATATTATTATTTATTTTGATTTTAGTATTAATAATGTTGATGTAAATATTAATTTTAAATGTTTGGAATGCTTGGGAGGTGGATATAATTTTAATAAACTAGAGAGTAGTCACAACATCTCTGATTAATTTATATTTATAATAACATAATAAACATTAATTATAATTAATTATATGTATTGTGATGAATTTTTACCCATGAATTTTTCTACATTTATATGATTAATTAGGATGAAATATTGGATTATATTTATCAAATTGTCCACATGAATTAAGAAAAGGAACATAGTCTAATAGTTTTATAATTTGGTTATGTAAATCTAATTGAATAAGACTTTAGCCCACAAACAAGTTTTATGTCACTAAATTCACTTATTAAGACATGTTTATATATGTAAAACAATATTTTTATCATTTGGTTATATGAATCTAATTGAGTAAGACTTTAACCCATAGACAAGTTTTATGTCCCTAAATTCACTTATTAAGACATGTTTGCATCTGTAAAACATAATAATTTTATCATTTGATTATATGAGTCTAATTGAGTAAGACTTTAGTCCATAGACAAGTTTTATGTCACTAGATTCATTCATTAAGATGTGTTTGCATTGATAAAACATAATGGTTTTATCATTTAGTTATGTGAGTCTAATTAAGTAAGACTTTAGCCCACAAACAAGTTTTATGTCACTAGATTCATTCATTAATACATGTTAGCATTGGTAAAACATAATGTACATTATACTCTCAAATTATGATAATGAGCATGTATTTCAAAATTTACAGTTTTCCGATCTGTGAATATTCCTGATATCCATTGTGGTATTCCCCCTACTAAAAAGGGGATAATTATAAGTTTTGGAAGGAGAAAGTTCTTCTTCATTTGAGTTGGATGGACATTGATTATGCTATTAGAAAACTAGGATCATATCTTTATTACTAAGACCAACACTCCAAAGGTTGTTGATCTCTATGAAAACTAGGAGAGGTTGAAGTATCTCTTTGTGACATTAATAAAAACCAACTTTTCTGCTGGAATTTAAGGTTCTGTTGATGAATAAGGGAGTTGAAGTATCTCTTTGTGACATTACACTCAACCCTCATGAATAAGGGAATTAGCTACTCCTAAACATTCTGAATACTAGAATAAGAATAAAGATGAATACCCCAGCCTTTAGATTGCACCCCTACCTTCTCTCCTTTTAGGTTAATTATTCTTCTCCCCAAAAGAATTATTTTTCTCTCCCCCCGAAAGGGGTTTTTCCCACAAGAGGTGTTTATTTCCTAGAAGGGTTGTTGTTCTTTTACCTTTGTCAAGTCCCTTATTTATATATTTTTCGAATTGGATTGGACCTGTAACTTTGTACTTGATTTTGTATTGGTGTAACCAAATTGATTAATATCTCCTCTTGTTGATTACTTTGATAATCTGATTCTATTGATATTCTTCATAATTTCTTTGATATTTTCACCTATCTGCAAAATATTAAATATGTAAATTGAATACTTATCTTTTCAAATTTTATTAAATAAAACTTGAAATATCTAAAAAGATAAAAACAAATAAAAGATAAAAATAAACAAAAAAATAAAACATGATAATGTTAATTATTAGGGTTTGAAACTGAAAAACACATTAAAGGATTCTTATGACAATGACAATGATTGGTGATTAGTCCTTATTCATTTTTTCGTATTAGTTTTACAAGCTCTTTACTACAACAAGTTTCACATCCAAAAACTTCAAATTATTACCTCCAACAAGTTCAACAAAAACACATTCAACAAAATTTCGATGCTCAAGATTTAAATTCTAACATCCCATTTAATAATCTAAAACCATTAATCAAAACATTTCATATCCAATAATCACCGAGCTTAAATATGCTAGCATGTAAAAGTGATATTACAGTTATCTAAAAATAAGATAAGCTGAAATACAAATTTATACATGTTAGATTCGCAGAGTGAATGGGTACTCAACCAACGACTCCTAAGTCAGTGAGTCCCTGACTTTAGATTCGGCCAACGAGTGAATTCTCGCTCAGCGACTCCCAATTCATTGAGCCTCTAAGTTTTGATTCGTTGAGCGAGTCATCCCTCATCTAGTGAGTCTGCATTATTCTACAGAACATGATTTTGCATAATTATGCCTTCCTAGTCAAGTCTAAGCAATTCAAGAACCTTCATAGACACCAAACACATGCCAAACTTGAATAAACCTCAAACATAAGTACCAAAAACTCTCAACTACAAAACAAACCCAAATTCTTTTTACATGTAACAACCTTTATTTTAAAACATTAATTTCATATAATCATGTATCATTCCATAAATCAACACACCAACAATTCACAACATCATCATACAATATATCAATTCAATATTTCTATAACTTCAAAAAACTTAAATTAGCTTCCCTTACCTATAAGATGACTTAAACCACTCAAGGAATATTAAATCTCCCTTTTAGCTATCAGAACACACTACTCAACCTAAAGACATCACAAACATGATCAGGGGACATCATTAGAACCACTGATCAGCAGAAACTCACATGGAAGACACAGAAGCCACATGTGAGCCAAGAACACTCACATGCGCAAAGATTACCATCAAATCAAGGAAAAAGGTAGAAAATCAACTTACTAAATTTGAGAAATTGATCGGACAGGAGCAGAAAGCTCGACACATGGATCACCCTAATGGTCTCTAATCTTCGAAAATATGAACTCAAGAATGAGAAATCTAAAGAGAAGGGAGAAGGCTCAAAGAAAAGGTTTGTAGAGCGATGATGTATTTATAGATAATGAAACTCATTTATAAAATTTTTAATTAGACTTTTACTTTTTTAATATGAAAATAATTGAGTATTCATTATTTTAAACACTATCAATCCTAAAGTACCATTTTCTAGGTTCTCACATAAATTCTTTTATAACTCATTAATTTCCCTAACTAATAATTGCTTGTTTTTCAAACAATAAAAAGAAAGATGAACACACACACACACACCAAATTTGATAGAAACTTAAGGAAAAACTACCAAATCGAAAACAAAATCATTTAAATATTGAACAATTAAAATAAATACTTTTTCAACTAAAAAAATTGTGTAACCTTGAAACACTTAGAAATAGAGTAAAAATGAGTAAGGATAATGAGACTTTAGAGTAAAAGATAAAATTATCCTAAATCAAGTTTTAATTGGTTGAAAATAACTTATATTTGGCCAATTTCTAACTAGTAGAATATGTTAGTAAAAAGGATGAGAAACTACTTAAGAAAACTAAAGAATAACATAGAGAATAGAAAAATAAGAAAATGATGAAGACAAGGAAAAGAAGGATGGAAAAGGACCATAAATTTGCAAGGAAATAACTCACACCACTATGTTTAAATTGCATAGTTTATTCATCTTTGTATTTGATGGACGTCCTTGGTGGAGGGGGTGGAAGGAAATCCATGGAAGACAGTAAGAAGAAGATGAAGTGCAGCGGGATTGATGATAAATCCATAGAATGCTCTCGGCAATGGAGGTTTTTGGTGAAGATGAAGAGTAAAATTGGTGTTATGGTGTGGAAGGTGGCTAGAGGAGATGACAGAGAAGGATAGCCACTATGCTCTCAAATTAATAGAAGTGTGGAGTGATCTCAACACTAGCATCTATTAGCAATTCAAGAGTAACCATTATAATAGTTGAATGGCTCTATTTATAGGCACATGCCCGACCAAATGAGAAGCAAATGCAATAAAGATGTAATGCAAATGTAACTTAGAGGAGAAGCTTGATTGGAGACCATGTGATGTAGGAGATGAGTCTTGATGATGCCAAGTGGCATGTCACACTCTTTTTGCCCAAGTCACACATTCCATGCTACCATCACATTCTCCTTGCGTGTCTCATGCTTTGCTTGCATCCAAGTGTAGAGAGAGCTAAGGATTCTCGGCCAAAAGAGCAAATTGGGCTCGGCCTAATTGTTCTAAAATGTTCTAACTTATTTTATTGAAAGCAAAGCCTAAACAATGACCCAATCTAATCTACGGCCTTCCATGCATCAACTCATATTTGTATATTTCTTTGGCCCATGTGAATAAAGTGAAAAGTCCATGATTGACTTGATCATCTTGTGAGAGGCCCATGTGGATCTTCTTCATCATGCTTCTAGTGATTGAGCTTCAAGGTGAGCTTGGGTTTGTTGATGGATTTTGGGGTTAGGCTTATTGGGATCACATCAGTATTGTCACTAATTGATCTTAACTTAACAATTGTTTGTTTTTTCGAACAATAAAAAGAAAGACGAACACACACACACACACCAAAATTCATAGAATCTTAAGGCAAAACCACCACGAAATAAAATAAAAAAATCATTTAAAGATTGAACAGTTGAGATAAATACTTATTCAACTAAAAAATTTGTGTAACCTTGAAACACTCAAAAATAGAGTAAAAAGAAGTAAGGATAAAGAGACTTTGGAGTAAAAGAGAAACTTATCCTAAATCAAGTTTTGATTGGTTGGAAATAACCTATATTTTTTCACTTTCTAATTAGTAGAATATTTTACAAAAAAGATAAGACACTACTTAAGAAAACTAAAGACACAATATAGAGAATGAAAAAACATGAAAATAATGAAGACAAGGAAAGAAGAATGGAAAGGGACCATAACTCACACCAATGTGTTTAAATTGCATAATTTATTCATCTTTGTATTGTCACTAATTGATTTAATTAACTTAACAATTACTTGTTTTTCAAACGATAAAAAGAAAGATGAACACACACACTAAAATGCGTAGAAACTTAAGGAAAAACTATCAAATCAAAAATAAAAATCATTAAAAGATTGAACAGTGAAGATAAATGTTTTTTCAACTAATTTTTTTTTGTAACCTTGAAACATTTAGAAATAGAATAAAAAAGAGTAGGGATAAAGAGACTTTAGAGTAAAAGATAAACTTATCCTAAATCAAGTTTTGATTGGTTGAAAATAACCTATATTTGGTCACTTTTTAACTAGTAGAGACACTACTTAAGAAAACTAAAGACATAATATTGAGAATGAAAAAACATGAAAATGATGAAGATAAGAAAAAAGAAGAATGGAAAAGGACCATAAGTTTGCTAGGAAATAACTCATACTATTGTGTTAAAATTGCATAATTTATTCATCTTTGTATTGTCACTAATTGATTTAATCATGTTTATTTTGACTTGTAATATAATAAACAAGTTGGTGTTATGAATGTGACTATTACATGATGCACTGAACCATGATCACATATTGATAAAAGTTGAGATAAAGTTATATATTATAACCCAATACTACACTAATAAATTAAATTATTATCGACATATGAACTTATCTACTTTGAACTAAATGGACAAAATATTTTGTTTATTTATAAGATAGATGATAAAGTAACGTAATTTTTATAATATTATGTCTTTATAGAACTTTTAATTTTAATTGAACACTTTTTACATTTCTTTTAGAGTTTAACCATGCATTAAGTATATTGTATATACATTGTAGTATTGGAGCATTCCTTAATCTTTTGTTTTCAATGTGGTAATTTGTAAGTAGTCATGCCTATGAATGTCTCTTTTGTATTACATTTTGTACAAGCTTAAGGTTTTAGCCAAAAAAACAAACCAAATTTTAGAAAAAGCTCACATATACTACGATTATTCTTGCCATAATCGTTGTTGTTTCGTGAGTTCAACAACGGGTCCTTAAAAAAACCATCAAATACACAAATTGTTCTTTTTTTATTTAATTTGATTATTACAATGATAATCTCGATGTAACTTATTTTTATTTTTTTCCCAACTAGATATTGCTAGCCATCAATGTAATGTCTAAAAATACTGACAACTTTAACTTTAGTTATAGTATATAAGTTACAACGACACCTCCATTAATGATGTTTAAAAAATCATTATCAAAATTCTTTTTTAATTGTTTTTAAAAGCTCTATCTACACTAGTATATAAGCTCTATCTACACTAGTATATAGTAATTTACCGTCCAATAATGTAATTCTCATTCTCAAATCACATACCATAGTACTCGTTTCTAATTTATATCAAGCCAATACAATAGATTCATAGATATCAATCCTAGTGTTTTTATACAAATTGGAATATATTATCAAAATTTAAAATTTTCTTCCAATAAAGTAAATTGAGTTAACTTCAAGAAATTAGTAAAAAAACACTTAGAAAAACTAGGAAAGTCCTAACAATTTTTTTGAAAACCTAATTCATAAACTAAACATATCACTCAAAACCTCAATTAATAGAGATACATATTTTTTATTTAGATCACACACGCAACCCATTAAACCTTGCATGTATGCGGTCAAAAGAACAAAAACCAAAAAATAAAAAATAAAAAAAAAGGAATTAGTCAAAAACAAAATTTGATCAAACTAATTATTCTATACTCTATACTTTATCACCTTCTACAATGACAAATAACTTTCAAATCTAAGGAAAAGATGCGAACTTTATATTTTAGATAAATAAAATAATTTAAATAGTTCATTTTCTATTATATTAAAACTTTATAATTTTTTAAGTAATAAAATATTTATTCTCCATATAATTTAAACTTCTAATTTTAATAGTCTTTAAAAATTAAAATTTATTACCCGCTCTACAAAAGTCTTATCTTTCCCTCAATAACTTCCAACTATTAAGCTTGTCTGATCTAATACTTATCTCTTGACATAATTTAATGTAATACTTAAAAGAACATATAAAAAGATTGCTTTAAGAATCATAACATTATTACTTGTTAGAATGTTTTCTATTTGAATATTGTTACATATTGTCCAAGAAGTGCCACAATATTAGAAAAGAAGAAGATCACATGTCATGGTGGCACGTGGCATGGAACACTGACAGCCAACAACCACTTTATCTGTTTCTCTGTCCTTCCTTCTACTTTTTCTACTTTCTTTTTTTTTTCTTCTCACCCATGCTATTGCTTATTATTAACTCATTATGATTCCCTCTTCCTTCCAATAAATCATGCTCATTTCTCCTTTAATATATTATGCACACCAAAACTTATAATTGTGTGGGGACCGATTTGTGTATAATAGTTAAGTTTAAATTTAAATATGATTAATATATATGGTGAAATTTTTTTTATTGTTAATTGTAATTTTATGAGGAAAGTTATTATGTGTTGACACTGTAAAATAATTTGTATTGTTATCTAAGTAGAAATTTGTCGAATCTCAACATTTTATAGGTACAAGATAAAATAACAAATAATAACTTGTCTATATAAGTGTTTTAATGTTAAAAGACGTTCCCTTTTATAAATACATAAATACAAGAAGTAAAAAGACGGTCTAGTCGTTTTCCCTTTTTTATTTTTCTATAAATTAAACGAGTTTGTAAGAGGCTAAAAAGGAGAAATTAAAATATCATTGATAAAAAAAAATAAACTTTATACTGTGGTTAATGTTCTTATAGGATCAAGTTGTATTCTATAAGTAAGCTTAATCACTCTAGTACTCAGTTGCTGGCTTGAAGTCTTCCTACTCCGATGACAGTGTAGTGGTGCTTGCAAAAGACACTTTGATGTCTAAGTTATCACTAATGATGTCAAGGATTCAAAAAATATTTTAATGTGTAATCAATGCATAGAATAATGTGTTATTTATCCCTTTTTACTTGTGGGTCCTACTTGGAATGGGCTTTTGGGCCCAAAATACATCTTTTAACTATTTCTGGATCCAGTGGCAGTAGGTGAAATTACAAGGAGAACCTTCAATGGTTGCTGGTAGGTAGCTTATGAGTCAATATGAAAGGATACCACATACTTTATGGGGGATTCTAACTATACAATATTTGGTAAGTGGACATGTGGGACTTGAGGGTTGGATACTCTTGGGTCGCTTAGTTAGCTGAGTGGATAGGGTTGGATGCTTGAGGCCGCCTACTGCGTACTAGTGTGTTCCTCAATGTAGGATGAACAATATAAGTGTTGATGGTTGTTTACTATGTACTAAGGGATCCCTTAGTACATAGTAAGCGACCTCGAAGATTGTCGATGGCTGCTTATTGTGTACTAAGGGATTCCTTAGTACAGAGTAAACGAACCTTGAAGGTTGTCGATGACTGTTTACTATGTACTAAGGGTTTCCTTAGTATAGAGTAAGTGACCTTAAAGGTTGCTGGTGGTTATTTACTGTGTACTAGAGAGTAAGCGGTCTTGAAGGTTGTTGGTGGCTACTTGTTGTGTACTATAGAGTAAGCGACCTTGACGGTTGTTGATGACTGCTTACTATGTACTAAGGGGTTCCTTAGTACAGAGTAAGCGACCTTGAAGACTGTTTATGGTTGCTTACAGTGTACTACAAAATAAGCAGCTTTGAAGGTTGTTGGTGATTGTTTATTGTATAATAAGGGATTCCTTAGTATACTTATACCTAGTTCACGGTATAGTTGGAACAGTTCATATAAGAATATTGTTCGAGATATTGTGTTAATAAAAAAATACTTTAATTATATTGTTGGAGCATAGACAATTACAAATATCATTTTATAATTAAATTAACTTTAAAGTTTATTTTTTAAATATATCAAAGTTAAAATTTATATTAGTAATATAGATTACTTATTAGATTTATTGTGTCATATATTATTAAATCGCATTAAAATAT
>Ga0209589_1007346_pt1 | contig 17782 bp, 9 predicted proteins | sample CowpeawhiteBW_FD_187525 | JGI IMG/M metagenome (GOLD analysis project Ga0209589, IMG submission 187525) | Root nodule microbial communities of legume samples collected from California USA - Cow pea white BW (SPAdes) (version 2) | ecosystem: Host-associated > Plants > Roots > Nodule | place: USA...
AATAAAAAAGAATACACTCATCAAATAAAACAATAAATTGTAAAGTAAGCAAACAATAATATAATGGTTATGGACACTACTCTGATGTTTGTGGGAAGCAAGCATTGGGTGATATACACTCATCATTTCGTGAAATGAAGAATCAGTCAAATAGTGTTAAAAGACAAATGAACAACTTAGCATTACCCTAGTTTTTTTGTAAGCAGCCATAATTCCTTCAAGTATTCTAAGCCTTGGCTCAACATCACCCTTATTGGTGCCATCTTCAAATAATTTCTCCCCATCTCATAACTTATCTACAATAGAAGGAAGAACCTCTTACCAATCTTTGTAGTAAAAATGTGATAAATATTTTGAAAGTGATTTACCTTAATATTTTTCCAACCAGGGTCATTGTTCAACCTAAGATGAACAAAGTAATGAAGTGCAATTAACAAGACAACCATAAATTCAGTTCCAAGAGTAATGACATTTGAGCAAAATATGAGCAAAATTATTAGGCACAAACAAAACCAAGTGATTTAAACATCTTTGTTGGAAGTTTAGAAAAGTAAAGGGGAGAAAGGAATGTGGAAAGAATCAGTTCAACACTACCAAAGTATGTAGAGAGATCAGGTATCCTCTATATCAAACAGTCGACCACTTATGAAAGAATGATACTAGATATGTGTTAAGAAACTCTCTATAATTGATTCATTGAATTCCCTAAAACACAAAAATGGGAAAGAAAAAAAATTCTACTGATTGTTAACCTTTCTATGAGATAGAAGTATCACAAACTCTCAGTACCTTCAACTATGAATTGCTAAATATTCTGCATTGGAATAATACATTAAAACTTACATGGAATTGCTTCCTGTCTAGCACACACAAAAATTTTATGACCTCTTGGATTACAAATTGCAATTCATCTCTAGATTAGTATAATAAAATACAACAAGTAATTGAGAACCTCACTGACTTGCAATGAATACACAACTTTCTACATGTGTCCAGGCATAATACTATATAATATGATAATAGCATATAACTTCATTCTTGTCTTCATTATCACACATGTTCAGCTCTTTTCACCAAACAAAATCACAAAAATTAGTATAAAAACAAATGACTAGTTGTTATACAGTTATAGAGCTAGTTATAGTGAACGAGCCTGTTATACAAGAATGTTCTCATGATGAATGTTAATAGTTTTGTCCTAGTTCCACTGGATCAAACAAATGCTCAAGCTCTTGACAAGTGCGTACACAGTTTCTTGTTCAAAGATTAAACTCTTTTTCTCTTGCCATAGCTAGAAAGATGCATAAATTCAGCTATGAACATGTGAAGTTGTTTTGAACTAACAAAGCAATCGTGTTCCATAAGCATCCATAAACCCCTAACGCAAATACTAGAGGCACTGAACCCATAAAGTAGCCAGTCTCAAACACACAGTAGATCTGGAAAGAAAATGCACCTCCTGAGAACAAATCTCTTCACAAAACTAAGCATTGCACTAAGTGTTAGATGAATAAGCAAGCTAACATTTGAGAAATTGAGAAAGTGAAAAACAATTTCGGAAAACCAAAGAGGGAAAACGAAAAATCGTTACCAATTGAAACTTTTGATTGTGAGACGAAGATCCTGAGTTTGATAGATGAAGATTTGTTGAGAGATAGATGACATTTTAGGGCACACGAGCACAGTGATATGAGTATAGGATATACTAAGAGAGAAAAGTTAAAAAAATGAAGAGAAGGAAGTTACAAAAATTAGAAGAAAGAAAAGGAAAAAAAATGAGGCGGGAATAAAATGTAAGGGAAATTTTCACGGGTTTGTGAAAGGAACTACTTACCCTTCTGAGGGTTTCAAAAACCTCTGTGAGCTGTATCATTTACTGGAGGTTACTGTAACCTCAAGAAATAAACCCCAAGTAAAATTAAATTTTGTTGTAGTGAATAAAGAAAATTAAATTTAAATGTATGATCACTAGTGCAAAAACTGCATTTGAAATCATCTAATAGGCTTTGATTCAAGAAAAATAAAACTTTTCAAAATACGGTATCATTTTTAAAATTATCTACATAACCATAAGTTTTGGCTAAAGTAACCGAAGCCTAAATCCATTCTACAAAGAACCGAAGCCTTTTCTTCTGTCTATGATTAAATTTTTAGAAAAGCTACTTTTCTGCCACAACAATTTTAAACTCCTGCTATTGTGAATCCTTCGTTTCTAGGTTTTCTCTTTTTGCTTTCCCTTTTTTATTTCTCTTTCTCATTTGCTTCCTTCACTCGTAGGTTCCGTCTACATAGGTCCTCATTGCCATGTTTAAAAGGGTCTTTAATGTTTGTTGTTCAGATTTGTTGTCTTTGTTTATTTGTTCATCATTTGTTCATTGTTCGTTTAAAGAGTTTTCATGCTTGGGTGATTTTACATAGTGAATCGTTTAAGACTATGTTCCCAAGTTTGCATTTCCCTCTTCAAAAACCTAAAATCGATATGATATGTTTGATTTATTTCTTTTTGTATATGTATCGTAAAAGCATGAAATCTGTATTCCAGTACTAGTTCTTAATTTTTACCTTTGTTGCTTGTTTTTTGTTCATCTGGTGGTTTAAATTTTGATTTAATTTTTCAGGTTGTTTAATACAGTGTTGGAGTTACTCAATGAAAATACTTTTCTTTTTTAAATACCACAATAGGCTTTGGTTGATTTTCACAACCAAAGCCTATTATTTATTTACCTTTTATAATTTTTTATTGTTTTGGGCTTTAAAGACAATCGAAGCCTAATGTCAAAATTTATGCTTTGGTTCAAAATCGAAGCCAAAAGTCCCCATCCCTTTTTACCTGCCTTGGTATGCTTCAGTTCGGAAATCGAAATACAATGTCCAAAATAACTAGTACCAAAACCTTTCGATGCATAGAATTTTACCTTTGTATGTTTAACTATTGATATTATTTTAGGATGTTTGATTTGTAATAAAATGCATTGTTTATATTTTGGAAGGTTATATTTTAAGTGCTATGGTGTTAAAAAGTTTATAGATTTGTCTACATTTAATGAATTTTAATCTTCTAGATACTTAATACATAGATTTTTATAATATACCTCAAATCTGAATTGTCCCTTTCATTTTTTCTTTTATATAAAGAAAAAATAAGTGAAGGTACTAATGATAATTGTTCTTGCAAGGACAATAATGTGATATTATGAGACTTGAATCTTATCTTACCCTAACCTGGGAATCTCTTGGATGGGTACTCTTCCACTTTATTCGGCATGTCTTCATGTGCTCTTGTTGAGTGGAACATTTTGGAGATTACCTGCAGAAAGGACTCCAACGATCAAGTCAGCGAGAGCTCTCAAAGTTAAATCTCAGTTTTATGTATTAATCTCAGGTTCACAACAATAAAAGCATACAATAGAAGATGGTTTACTCATGTTAATGAATTTCCTTGACTCTAGTCGACTACCTAGTTGATTTTCGTGTTCTGCGTAACCTATGCCTTCTCTATTCAGTACACTTTTTTGGGAACCTAAAATTGCATCCAAATTATTTCTTCCTAGAGTGAATCTAGTTAATGTACTCATTAGATATTTAATTTTTTCTAATTGTTTGGAAAAATTTTCTCAATTAATCACACTATTCTTGTAATTACAACTTTTATGCTTTTCCATATTTTCAAGCTCAATTTTCAACTCTTGATTTTTTGTTTCAAGTTGTTTTAATCTGTTTTCAAGCCACCTATTTTCACCTTTATGTCTATTATTAGAATATTGCAACTTTCTAGCCTCTTCATGCAACTCATTATATACATCAAGTAGTTGATAGAACCTGCTTTCATAGCTTTCATCAATGGATTCAAGATTACTTACACCGTTGGCAGAGGATTTTGTATCAACCATCAAACATAGATTTGTTTCTTCTTCATGGCTTTCACTTGAATCACTAGAGGTGCTAAACTCATTGTCCTCCCAAGCAATATATGCTTTATTCACTCTTTTAGACTTGCTTGTAGCTTCACTCTTTTCCTCCAATTTCTTTTGATCTTGAGAATTGGACAATCAGGTTTGATATGCCCAGATTTGTCACACGCATATCATGTTGGAGTGCTAGGTGAATCTTGCCTCTTGGAAGGGAATCTTCTATTTCCTGCAGCTGCATATTTTGAATTAGACTTATTTTTATACTTCAAAAATCTTGAGAAACGTTTTACCATCATATTCAGTGTCTCAGAAACAAAATTTTTATCCTCTTGATTTGTTGTTTCTTTATCTTTGCTGGCTTTGCTTCTGCTTTCAGTTTTTGTGGTAGCTTTTAATGCAATGCTTTGTCTTTTCTCCCTTTCCTCTTCCTCTTTTAGTCGTCCAAGTTCCAATTCATGTTCTCTTAGTTTTCCAAAGAGAGTTGCCATACTCATTGTGGTGAGATCTCTTGATTTTGATATTGTAGTGACTTTAGGCTGCCATGCTCTATTCAGACTTTTCAGAATTTTGATATTCAGTTCTTCCTTTTCAAAAATCTTTCCCAAGGCTATGAGATGATTCACAATATGAGTGAAACTTTTTTGCACATCATAGATTGTTTCTTCAGCCTTTATCCTAAACATTTCATACTCTTGGATTAATGTGTCCTTTCTAGCTCTCTTGACTTCATCCGTGCCTTCATGAGTCACCTCTAACACATCCCACATTTCTTTGGCGGATTGAAAAATTGATACCTTGTAGAATTCATCCAATGTTAGTATAGATGATATTATATTTTTTGCTCTCACATCATAATAAGCACGTTTATTATCATCAGGGGTCCAAGATAAGAAATCTTTAGGCATAGTTTTTCCTTCCACAATTTTTGTAGGTATGAATAAGCCATTTACAATAGCATCCCATACACCTTTATCAACGGATTCTAAAAAGATTTTCATTATAATTTTCTAGAAGGGATAGTTATCTCTAGAGAATAAGGGTGGTCTGTTTATTAAAGCCCCTTCAGAAAATGTCTGTGAAATATTGGCCATCTGTCAGGATCTAGTCGACTATGGATTCGACTAACCAACTTTGGTGCCACTTATTAACTTTGATGCACCAATATTTCATAACCAAGAGGGGGGTGAATTGATTTTTCAAACTTTTGATTGTTTTTAGACTTGAAAAATAGTTTTTATGAAATCTTTAATCAATTGACAAAAAAGGAGTTTAGGAATGCATATTGCTCAACCTTTATACCTAGGAAAAATTAAAAGAGAATGAAAGAGAGCACAAGAGACAACAAGGTTTATACTGGTTCGATTCAAATGAATCTACATCCAGTCTCTAGTTTTCCTCACTAGAAATTTCACTATATCAACAAGAGAGGGAATACAAGAAACACCTATGTAATTCCTAGACTCTAAAACCACACTTTCTTGAAAACATCCATTCAAGAATTGTGCAAACTGTAATGCTCCACACAATTACCACAATCATAGTGATAACACACAAAGTTTTTGATTCAAGACTTATAAGAAACTGATACATAATTTGATACAACAACTGATACAAAATTTGACACAAAATAGTGGACAGTAATGAAACAAAAACACCTGATTTGTACACTGCTTTAGTGCCAATATTACACTTTGTTCACTTGATCTTGATGAACACATAAGCCATTGTTGCAGTATATTCTCCAAGAAGATTTCCAGCTCTCTTTTTCACTTTCTTTCTGGTTGAAAACGTAGTTTTTAGAAGGTGCAGGAAACTATTTTTATCTAGCAGTTGTTGTCAGCATGAGCCTAGTCGACTACAATAGTTTGCTAGTCGACTACATTAAGGCAAGGCCCAAAACCAAGTTCCAGAACTAACCTAGTTAACTAGATTAGTATCCTAGTCGACTATCGAGGCAGCAAATTAACATTTTCAAATTATCACATGCATGACATGTTAATCATTGTCATTCAATTATGGACATCATCAAAAACTTACAACATCACACATACATACATTTAATAGCAATAGAGTAGGCGACCCCTGCTGGTATCTAACCTTAGCCGCCATGTATGTATTGTCTTTCTATATAGTTGATCAATGATATGTACCAAACAGGACTATAAGTTGACGGCTAGGGTCGGGTATTCAGTATTACTGGTTTTATCCGCCTAGTATAGTACAATAATCATTATATTAAATATTTAAAAATTTAAGAAGATTAACATTTTATTAATACATATGCTTTGATACACATTTCATATATTTTACGAAATTTCTGTTTATATTATTTTATGTTTATCATTAGGTACAATTTTTTTTTTGTTGATTTAAAGTTACTTCTTTTTCGTGTCTATTAAAGACCATTGTGAAACATTACCAACATTTTGAAATATAAGAGACCATGATTAAAATTTATGTAGCAGTAAACTATAAAATAAAATTGAATCATATTTAATGAGAGAAAATCGTGCCTTTAATAAAAAAAATGAAATTTAAATGTATGATCACTAGTGTAGAAAATGCATTTGAAATCGTCTAATAAGTTTCAATTTTAAGAAAAATAAAATCTTTCAAAATATGGTGCTATTTTTAAAATTATTTGCATAATTATATATTTCGGCTCTAAAATAACCGAAGGCTATACTAGTATAGGTTTCGGTTCAACTATACTTATTTCCCTGCCACAATAGTTATAGACTCTCGTTGTTGTGAACCCTTCGTTTCCAAGTTTTCTCTTCTCTCTCAATTTCTCTTCTTTCTTTCTTTCTTTCTTGGTTTCTCTCTCTCGTTTGATTCCTTCATTCACAGGTTTGTTCTTTGCAGATTCTCATCCCCAAGTTTAAAGAGGTCTTTAATGTTCGTTGTTCAGGTTCGTTGTTTTTGTAGTTCATCCTTTGTTCATCGTCCGTTTAAAAACCTCTCATGCTTAGGTTTTTTTTTTCTATAGTGAATAGTTTAAGACTATGTTCTTAGGCTCACATTTCCCTTTTCTAATGAGATCTCTAATCAACCCATGGATAATGGGAGTGTCATTAGAATCATTTGAAGTAACAAATAAAGGAACATTAAAGAAATGGTGCTTAACACTATTTTTTCTCATGCCCAACGAAGGTGCGCTTAGTGACATTTTTTTATACGCTCAGCACCAATGTGCACAACAATTCACTTGAGGAAAAATATGCATTGAAACAGTTGAACTTGACGTAGCGGAACCTTGGAGTCTATAATTTACATTTAGCTTCCTTCGTACACTTTGATTAGTAGATAACTTTCTTCATACTCTTTTCTTAATCATAATTAGATTCGTGATCAGGGAAACCTCTCTTCTTTTATTTATATATATATATATATATATATATATATATATATATATATATATATATATATATATATAACTATATATATATATATATATATATATATATATAACATTGTTTCAACAAAGCTACACAGAAAGAAAAAAATATTGTATAATCAAAGATTGTGATAACAGAGGATAACAAAAGAAAGAGATGAGGACTTTCCAAATGAAATGAAACTAATGGCACAGAGAACAATGAATATATGTTTTTTAGGTTACTTAATAAATCATCAATGTTATAGTAATTTGATATAGAAAAAGGTGTGAGGAAGAAGAAGAATGTAAGAACTCGAAGGACGAAGAGTACAAGAATGAGATCAAACACATATTTCTATCCGCTACAAAGTTTTGATTAGGAATCATTTTTAAATTAAGTTCAAACTTCAGAGATCAAAAATGTATTTTTTTCAATTTTTGTAAAAAGTGTCTGTTACTATTTTTTTATTTTATAACAAAATTAAATAACATGTAACACGTTATTCGTTATTTTTAACACCATCCTGAAATAGGGATAAAAACAATAATTTTAAAGATGCATAGACCAAACAATCACAAAATTTCGACCGAAATCATTTATAAATTACGGTCAAACTTCTGAGAAAAAAAAAAAACAGATTTTCTTTCCTATATGTTATATTCCATTTGCGTATGAAGAAAAAGTCAAATAAAAAATATCATATTTTTCAAAATTTTCCATTTATCGTCTCTCGTAAATAAATGCATAGGAAATTTATAATCAAACTACTTATGTTTAATTAATTAATTTATTATTTTAAAAAAATAAACATTTTCTGTAATTTTCCTTCATTGCCAGCCAACATAGAGTTAGTGATCAAGGTCTTCTTTTATGCATTTGGTGGATCTACATGTTTTCACTAATCCCATATGATGAAATAGGAAAACTAAAGTTAAAAATGAAAATATTTTAAAAGAGTATGATGAGAATATAAATAAACGAGATTTGAAGTGGAAAATTAATATAAAATACAATATCAAATTAACTACTCCAAAAAAGTTAAAAAAAAGAAAGTATAAATATCAAATTAACTACTCCAAAAAAGTTAAAAAAAAGAAAGTGTAATTTTAGATATTGTTATGTTTACAAATTCTAGACAACAATACAAATAAATTAAATGGAGTACTCATTTTAGTTATAATCATGTTCGTTAATTATGATTATGGATTATTGATGATTTTGAGGGGTCAAAGACTTCTTTTACGCATTAAAAAGTTTCCGTTAGGCTTACAGATTTCGACAATCCCATAGGGTGTACGAATTAAAATTACAAATTAAAAACTAAAAATATCTTAAAAAATATTTTGAAAATAGAAAATATATAAAATTTGAAGTGATGATTACTTTTTCTCTACGTATTTTAACATTAAAATTAATGGAAAGTAGCATAGAAATTGAATAAAAAGTAAAATAGCACATTTACATGATATAACTTAATTTAAAGTTTGAATGTTAGTTTGTTTTGACGTTTGTGTAATGAAATATCTACAAGATGTGGTGATTAGTGACAAAAAAATGTACGTAGTATTTTTAAAGCAGTTATTTACACGAAATGGTCTTAAGTTTTCCTGAAAATTGGAACATTATAAAACTCTTGCTTAATTATTTAAAAAAACTTAAATGTGCCAAAAATCTTGATTAAAAGGAAATTAGAAGAATGCAAGAGGGTCACAGAACGTTGTCGGTCATAAACTGAAAATGTAATAAAGTGTTTGATTATCACGAAAATTAAACCAGGGGAAAAGGATGACGTTAACGTTAACCCAAAAGATTGGAAAGTGGAAGTGTTATACGAACATAGTTGTCTATAAACTTAGGATTATTGCTGAAAAAGATGATGGAACTGAAAATCTCAGCCATGAAATAAAGAAGTTTAGAAACCCACTAGGCCACATAAACATTAATTACAAGGGACAAATAAAAGGACAAGAACAGCAATGTCAGACTATGCTGTTTATTAAATCTCTCCCCCCCTCCTCATCTTAGATCTCGTCTGACACTACTTCTCTTACGATCTTCTGCCATAAACCTCCAAATCCTTCTCTCCTTGCCCACTGAGATCACAAACCAACTCTGCCATTCAATCTTTATGTGCTTTTACAGCTAAATTTGTTTCTCAATCATGCCACACTTCTCAACTCCAAACGCATTCAACTAGGATTCAAGGTACAAAGTACCTACCTACACGCCTCCGTATTTTTTCTTCTTGCATGAAAAACTATTTCTTTTCACTTTCCAAGGTACATTTCTCAGCAAGTTCTTCCCATACCTTTTTTGCCTTTATCTCAATTTTGTTCTTATCCAGTTTTATCCGCTTCTGCAGGACGCGTGTATATAAATTCAGAAACTGAGGTCGTGTGCTCCAAGCAAAATCAAAGAAGAAGTTGGTGTTTGTTCAATTGGTGGATCACTTGGGTGTTTATGTGAAACATAAGGTTTTGCAAAACAAAAGGGGTAGCCAAATGATGGTTAGATCCTGTTGGAAACCGATTGTTGATGGTGATGAAGGAGATGGGAGTGGGAGAGTTGATGGACTTCTATGGTACAAGGATTTGGGAAGCCATCTTTATGGGGAATTCTCAATGGCTGTAGTTCAGGCCAATAGTTCATTAGAGGATCGAGGTGAACTTGAATCTGGACCTTTGAGTTCCAACCCCTTGGGCCCTCAAGGGACTTTTATAGGTGTCTATGATGGCCATGGTGGAAGCGAGGCCTCACAGTTTGTCATTGACAATCTCTTCTGCAATCTCAAAAGTATGCTTTAATTCTTTATTCTGATTCAAATTCATCCATAATATTGTTTCTCTAGATCTTGTTTTATGCAGATTCTCTATTACCATCAATTTATCATGTATTCCTACTCACCCTTAAACAAAAATTACAACTTTCTATGCATATCTTGGCCTCATGCAATATGGGAACCTTTATTTTCAGTTTGTGACTTCACTGAATCCATTTTCTGTGTGATCCAGGGCTTGCAGCTGAACATCAAGGTATGTCAGAACATGTTATCAAAAGGGCATATGCAGCAACAGAGGAGAGTTTTCTGTCTCTTGTGAAGAAACAGTGGCTGAGTAAGCCTGAGATTGCATCTACGGGAACTTGTTGCTTGGTGGGGGTAATTTGCAATGGAATGATATATATTGCAAATTCTGGTGACTCCCGGGTGGTGTTAGGAAGAGTAGAGAGAGCAACAAGGGAAACAGAAGCTATACAATTATCTACAGAACACAATGTTAACCAAGAAACAGTGAGAGATGAACTTCGCTCAAAGCACCCTTTTGATTCACAAATCGTCGTATTGAGACAAAACGTTTGGCGTGTCAAAGGCCTCATTCAGGTACAAAATTGGTAGATCTAATCTATTTCCTTATGTCACTGCTAAAGATTTCAAGTTGCACGCTCAAATGTTTTTCAGCAAAGAAAACAAACAAACAGAAGTTTGTATTATTTGTTAATTACTGAGAACCAGAACCAATTTAATATAGAACTGGTTATGGCAGGTTTCACGATCCATTGGGGACGCATATCTGAAGAAAGCAGAATTCAACAGGGATCCTCTACCAGCAAAGTATAGACTCGCAGAAACATTCTTCAGGCCGATTCTTAGTTGTGAGCCATCAACATCATCCCACACACTCCACCCAGATGATCAATTTCTCATATTTGCTTCTGATGGTTTATGGGAGCATCTTACCAACCAAGAGGCTGTGAACATAGTCAACAACAACCCACCAAACGTAAGCTTCCATTATTTCTTCATATCCATACAAGAATCTTCCTTTCTGTTTCTAACTATGCTAATTTCCATGCACTTGTTTCATGTAACAGGGTATTGCCAGAAGACTTGTGAAAGCTGCACTCAGAGAAGCTGCTAAGAAGTGTGAAATGAGGCTTTCTGACCTCCAAAAGATTGAGCAAGGCATGAGGAGGCACATCCATGATGACATTACAGTTATTGTGGTGTTTCTTAACTCCAGAACTGAGAATACCTCTCTCTGTGGTTCTCCTCTTTCAATCAAGGGAGGTGCCTCTGCCAATTCCTAGATTGCTACCTCATCATACAAAAAGTAACAACAATTTTATACTATATATACATATATATATTATTATTATATATATACGTGTATTTGTAGATTAATATGATGCAATAATTATCACTGTATTTAGATGTATCAGGATCATCATATCTCCAGTTTATAATCTGGTCAACATGAACGTATATTTATATGTTAATTGTAATAACTGCTCGTGTCTCTCAAGACAACAAATCTGTGGTGCTTCAAAGTAAGCAAGACTATGCAAGTGCATGTAGTACTCTGCATATTAATTTTTATCTTAATATATCTACCTCTACCTTTTACAACTGAGATGTTTCTTTACAAGCTTGTTTTGTATTGTATGTGAATTTTTCTTCGATATATATATTTTTGTAATTTATCTATTCTTTTTGGTGGGTCAGGGTACTAATACATAATACATGACTGAACTATTGATAAGAAAGTGAATATATCATGGAAAAAGGAAACAGGCATATCCAAATATATGATATTATATATATATATATATATATATATATATATATATATATATATATATATATATATATATATATATATATATATATGTTCACGCACACGCTCCACTGAGTGATCAGGGAAGAATTGAAACCGCGTATGACACATAAGTTTAATAAAAATTATAGGTAGATTCCTCCAAGTTGTAAACTGATAGCTAGGTTTTCACATAATTAATCACTTTTGTTCGGAAAAAAAGTATTTCTGATCCTTTCAATTGATATACTAATTTATTTATTTTTTCTCAAAAGTTACTTTTAAATATTGGCTTTATATGATGGAATTTTTATTAGTTTTTAGTTTGTTAAGGAAATTTAATTTATTTGACACCTCAAATGCCAAACAATTTAGCCATTCAATTAGTTTGTTACAAATAATAACAACACATTCTTTGAAAGATCTTTCTACGCATTATTTATGATTTGGGTTAACAGATGTACCTGTAGCATAGTGAAAGATAGTATATGTTTCATTTTCTATTTAATAAGCTTCACTATCAATTCTAAAAAATCCATATTAATTTCTCTCAATAATAAAAAGTACAATTGAGAGAACATGCTACGTCAACATCCATTCTTTTTTATCATTTCGAAAATTGATATGAATTATAAAGTTTATGTGTCTCGATTGTCGACCTTAAGATCCATTTTCAATTGTCAGCTTCTAATCTTAAATGAAAAATGATAGAATGACACTCACATTTTACTACTTTTTTTACCACCTTAAGTGGCATCACCATGTGACATTCTATATTTCATTTTTAATTAATTTGTACACTTTCACGCTGGCATAGGAGATTGAAAATATTTCCCGCGCGTGGATCCATTTTGGTCTCATTTTCACCTACCAACCCTCCCACCATTTTTTTTGGTCTCATTTTCACCTACCAACCTCCCACCATTTTCACCCCAATTTTTCAAACCTCATTCGCTCATTCTCTCTGTTTGGTTTGTTCCTTTTCACCCACCAAGCCTCCACCCACGAGAGGAAGAAGCAATTTCATTTTGAGGGTGACTCTACTTTAATGGCGAAACCAGGTCTACCATTTTCGTTTTCTATTTTCTCCCAAATATTTGTTTTCTTCATTCCTTCCCACCCACGAAACCTACCACCAAAGAAACCTCCCATACATGATTGCTTCAAGGAACCCTAAAAGGAGCATTGGTCTCATATTGGTATTGAAATTTGGGTAGTTTTTGCACATTTAATGTTGATAAAGTTTTTGAAAGTGCGAGAGGAATGTATATGCCTTTCCTCACATGGTGCACCCTTGTTGTGCGCACGAATAACACACCCCTTTCTACTGCTTCTTAATCAGGTATAAGTGCCTTTTTTGAATTGAAGAAAAAAATTGCCTTACATATATTTGAAATTAACATGCAACTCAAGACAAAATAACTTGTAATCCATTAATGAGATTTTGCACATTAAATGTTGACAGGGTCTTGGAAAGGCAGAAGAAATGTGTATTCCCATCCTCACATGGTGCTCCCAAGTTGTGCACACCAACACTACACCCCTTGCCATTGTTTCTTAGCCAAGTCTAAGTGCATTTGGGAAAAAACTTGTCTTACACATATCTAAAATTAACTTGTAACTTAAGACAAATTAACTTGTAACCCACAAAAGACTTTTTGCATAATAAAATCTTGATAGTTTTGCGGTATGAAACACAATTTTCATCCTCACATGGTGAACCCCAGTTGTGCACACCAATACCACACCCTTTCCTACTACTTCTTAACCAGGTCTAAGTGTCTTTTTTGAAAACAAAATGCTTTACACATATTTGAAATTAATATGCAACTCAAGACAAAATAACTTGTAAGCCACCAATGGATTTTTGCACATTAAATAATGACAGTTTTGGAAAAGGCAAGAGGAATGCGTATTTCCTTCCTCACATAGTGTTCCCTAAGTGTGCACACCAATACCACACCTTTTTCCATTGCTTCTTAGCCATGTCTAAGTGCATTTGGAAAATAACTTGCCTTAAACATATTTGAAATTAACTTGTAACTCAAAACAAATTAACTTGTAATCCACGAAGGACTTTTTGTACAATAAAATGTTAACAGTTTTGGAAAGTGCAGTAGGAAACATAATTTTCATCCTTACATGGTGCACCCCATTTGTGCACACCAATACCACACCCCTTCCTACTGCTTCTTAACTACATCTAAGTGCCTCTTTTGAAAAAAAATTGCCTTACACATATTTGAAATTAACATGCAACTCAAGAAAAAATAATTAGTAACCCACCAATAGGGTTTTGCATATTAAATGTTAATAGAGTTTTGGAATGGGCAAGAGGAATGTGTATTTCCTTCCTCACATGGTTTCCCCATCTGTGCACAGAAATACCACACCTTTTGCCACCACTTCTTAGTCAGGTCCAAGTACATTTGGGAAATAACTTACCTTACACATATTTGAAATTAACTTGCAACTCAAGACAAATTAACTTGAAACCCACAAAGGACGTTTTGCACAATAAAATGTTGACAATTTTGGAAACACAATTCTCTCCCTCCCAAGGTGGACCTAGTTGTGCACACCAATATCACTCCCCTTGCCCTGCTTCTTAGCCAGGTCTAAGTGTCATTGGGAAAAAACTTGCCTTACACATATTTCAAATTAACGTGTAACTAAAGACAAGTTAACTTGTAACCCACAAATGACATTTTGCACAAAACCTTTTGACCGGAAAGTCCAGTACAAATATCTAAAATTAACATACACTTGAAGACAAATTAACTTGCAACTCATATAGTACTTTTTGCACAAATATATTTAGAGTTTGGAAAGTGCATTGCAAAACATAGTTACCTTCCTAATCTATCCGACAACAGAGGTCTACATACAATTTTTACTGTAAAAAATTATGAACTAGTAATTGTCACACACAAAACATAACATCAAACAATATAGCCTTTAGTACAACTTCGAAGGTACTTTTTAACTTACATTGTTTATGGATAAAATGGTCATAACTTAGTCAAATAATATAACCTTTAAACTCCCTTCTAAAATTTAAAAAGTTCAAACAATTACACATTTCAAAATAATTTCCAATTATTTATTCAGTTTTCTCCTTCCATAAGTCGCAAATGGAGTTCGAATAGCACGACTTTTGTACCGTCTGTGTGGTTGATGCTTCATTTGTGCATACAAGTTACTTTCCTCCAACTTCTCACTGTATTTATCTCTTTTACGACCTTTGTCATCTTCATGATCAGAATTGGCATCCAAACAGTGTTCTTTGAATACAAATAATTTGTTCATGTGTTAATTTCTTAGTCAAAGAAGCAACATATTGCATTCGTCATGAATGTCTGAAATAAATCTGGAGCCACCAATGAAACATTACAATTAAGCCACTATCAAATCAATATATTGAAGCTTAAAAAATACTTTCAAAAGTCTTACCCTCTTGTCCGTGCTACAATCATCGTCTTCACTAACATTACTCATCATTGATAAATCAAATATTCACTTCCCCAAAAATAACTAAGGTATTCAGATATCAGAAAACAAAAGACCATGATATAAAGACAATTATAAATGTCTATGTAGATTTTAAGTGTTTAGGTTTTGCACTTTGAATTGGGAAAAATATCTCATTTCAAAAATAATGCTTCAATGTCCAAAATAGATAACTGAGGTAAACACTTAATATAACTAAGGTATTCAAATTGCAGAACACCAAACACCACACCTAAATATCTATTCTTTCTTTATTATACACATCAAGCATAATGGATACATTTGTCACCAAGACTACAACAATGCTCATGAAACAATCCATTCACAAGTAAGGGCATCTGAAAATGGAGCAAGAACATACCTAAAAAAACCACAATTAAAATTGGTTGCTTGGTGGTTTGAACCTATTGGAGAACGCCCCTTTTAGGGTTCCTTGAAGCAATCGTGTATGGGAGGTTTTGGTGGTAGGCTTTGTGGGTGAGAAGGAAGGAATGAAGAAAATAAATATTTAGGAGAAAATAGGAAACAAAAATGGTAGACCTGGTTTCGCCATTAAAGTAGAGCCACCGCCAAAATGAAATTGCTTTTTCCTCTCGTGGGTGGGGGCTTGGTGGGTGAAAAGGAACAAACCAAACAGAGAGAATGAGCGAATCAGGTTTGAAAAATTGGGATGAAAATGGTGGGAGGGTTGGTAGGTGAAAATGAGACCAAAATGGGTCCACGCGCGAGAAATAATTTTAATCTCCTGTGCCAGCGTGAAAGGGTACAAATTAATTAAAAATAAAATATAGAATGCCACATAGTGATGTCACTTAAGGTGGTAAAAAAAATGGTAAAATGTGAATGTCAACCTATCATTTTCTATCTTAAATTTCTTGTACTAAGAACAGAGCGTCTTTAGTTTAGTCGTGAAACTTTACTTAGCAAACAAAAAAAGAAGTTATAGGATTCAGAAAAATCAAATAATTCAAATGAGAGGATAAATACACTTTTCAAAAAGGAACAAAGGCGAAAATTAGAAAAAGTTCTAAAAATAATTTAAATTATATAAGAAATACATTTTTATGTTAAACGAGAGAAATATTCAAGTGTTTCTTTTTAATAATTACATATATTTAAATAATTAGAAAATTAGGTCAACAAATCAAAACTTTAATGTATTTGGATTTGAAAATAGATAGTACAGAGTAGATTTCAATAGATCGAGAGAGAAAGGAAGCGAAACATAGAGTTATTTGAATTAAGAGAAAAATGATGACAAATCGAAAAATTTGAAAAAAAAAATTCATGAAAATTAGTGGGTGATATTATAGGTTTCATAAATTAAAAAATATTTTAATTGATATAAATAAAAAATTCCTATTTTACCCTTAATCACGAAAATATTTTAAAATAAAATATTACTATTATTAATTATATTAAAATAAAATATGAATTATTATTATTATTATTATTATTATTATTATTATAATAAAACATTTTTCACGTCACCAACATCTTTCCCTGTAAGCCTGCACTAAGCCTCCTTTGTTGAGTTCTGCAAGATTCATGTCCATCACCATTTTCTCGTGACATGCATCTTCCCCACCATAGATACACCTCTCCATGCCACACTCACTCTCCTCAAATCTCTTCCCTCCAACATAATACACCTTCATCCCTCCATTAGCGAAAAGGACATGCCCCAAGATGCTCCTAATAGTGCAAATCCAACTCGCAGAGTCTCAATCCGTCACGAATTTCTGCAAGCACATAGTGTAAAAAACAAAGAACAATGCAAAGGCACATGAGTAAAGTCACACATGGAAAGTTGGCTTTCCTCACTCATCTTCACACTATTCATTGCAAAACGCTTGATCCAAACACAGTTAGCCTTTGCGTTTTTGTCTTCGTAAACAATATATAGCGCAAGGGAAAAGTTTAGAGGCTCAAAGTTGATTAATTCCATGTTTTTTTCTTTCTTAATACAGTTTTTATTTGTTTATTTTATCACTATACACTTTTTATTTAAAAATGTTTCTTCTTGCTGTATAGTACTCCCTCAATCCTAGATATATCCATATCGAATTAGGCTCTAGGAAGCTTAATGTGATACAATCTATGCATTTACTTTTGGCAAACCCATGCTTTTTATATCTTTATTATGGGTTGTTGGAAATGATTAAAATGTTCATGTTTAAATTCTGAAATTGAAAAAAAATGTCTTAGATTATATAATTAAAAATGTATTTTCAGACTGTGTAATTTTATAATACATTTTTAGAAACCTCTATTGAGCACAAAGGGAGATTGCTTGCTTTAATCATCATCTTGTGGTGTGCATAATGTACATGTGAATAAGTGCCTATTGAGGCACAATCACGCATAGCATTTTTATATCATACATCAC